>Ga0224557_1000296_pt1 | contig 56832 bp, 56 predicted proteins | sample 714S31014metaG_FD_180677 | JGI IMG/M metagenome (GOLD analysis project Ga0224557, IMG submission 180677) | Peat soil microbial communities from Stordalen Mire, Sweden - 717 S3 10-14 | ecosystem: Environmental > Terrestrial > Soil > Wetlands > Peat | place: Sweden: Norrbotten County, Stordalen...
TTTGCGACGCGTCCCAGGGCGTAATGGTGATCATGCTGGGCTCGGGAACGTGCAGGGTGGCCACCTGGTTGAGCGGCGAGGGCGTCCCATAGTAGTCCACGCGGATGTGATCGAGCAGGCTCAAGGTAGCGCGGCGGGTGCGAATGGTGGCCGCTTCGTGCTGCAGGTCGCCGATGGCCTTCTCCATACGCGCTTTGACATTGTTCTCGACTTCCTTGATCGACAGGCAGAGTGCAGACCGGCGGTCAGTGTCCGAGATGGGAGGCGCCTTGCAGCGACGCCTGGCCTTGAAGGGAGGCAGAGCTCCCGCTCGAAAGCTGCTGCCAGAAGGCCCCCAAGAGGCTCTGCGCCGGCGTCGCGACGCCCGGCGCCGTACTCGAGTAGCCCACCTCGGCGAAGAACGGCACCTCGTAGAAAAGCGGGCTGGGACAGCCGCTCGTACATTGGTATATATTCCAGGAATTGTACCAACTCAGCGTCTGGGTGTTATACGTGCTCATGGAAGTGTAGCCGTTGGCGGCGGCCCAGGCGGTGGCCGCGCCAAACCAGGCGATGTCCATGCCGTCGTTTTGCCACTCCACGAAATCCGGATCATAGACCCCGTTGGCATTGGTGGGCGCGCAGCCGGAGGCCACCCATACCGGCCGGTTCGTCTCGTTGATTCGCACTGGCATGCCGGCCGCTCGGGCGGTGTTCGCCAGCCCGGAGGCAAGCGTAAGCGCGCCGCCCACCGCGTAGTTCGCCAGCGTGCCGGATACGACGTTGACGGTCGCACCGCCCGCGGGGCTGACGGCGACGCCGGTGCATCCTCCTGGGACTGTCAACGTGGCGGGGACGGTGGTTAAGCCTGCCCCAACGTTGGTCATCGTGATGCCCCCCACCACTCCGGAAGAGATGCTGGCCGTTGCCGTGGCGCCACTGGAAAATTTCACCGGGCAGGCGGTGTTGCTGCCCGTGATGCTGGAGCCGGCCCGGACCGTTCCCGCCACGGCCGATGCCAGCACCGCGCCGGATTGGGCCGTAATGCTCGAAGGCACGGTCCATTGGCATTCACTGTTGGTATCGGCTGTCGACGGCGTACACGGGATCAGCACCGTGGGACATTCGGTATCGCTGGACCCGGCGCTAGCCTGGCACAGCCATCGCCCCTGCGACGCGTACACCGAGGCATCCCACGTATTCGAGTAAATATCCTGCGCCATGTAGTTGAGCGGCGGTAGCCCAGTTTGGCCGAGCAGCCAGTCCGCCCAGTAGCCGGCCTCGCTGCTGTTGCTTATTTGGGTCTGGATCGCCGCGCCAACGGAGACGCATTGCGAGGAGCCCGGGCAGGTGATGCTGTTGTCCGATTCCGCCTGCTGAATCGCCTTATTGGCGTTGAAAAGGAAGGCGTTCACGGCGGCGGGTGTGAGGCCCACGATCTCGCTTCCCCAGATACCGTCAGGCTCATGGATGGCCGTGATGCTGTCGATCCACGCGCTTCCGCTATGCACGTTCCAGCGCAGGAAGGCGGCGTAATACAGGGGGTCATAGCACTTCTCCAGGTCCGTTGCCGTGGGACTGCTCAGGCCGCAAAGGGTCACCGTCGCGCCCGGCGTCGGTGCCAGGCGCACTTTGAGGCCGATGTTGTTGACGTAGTAGATCATGTCGTCAACGACCGCCAAGTCCACGCAGTAGAAACCGGTGGTGCCTGAGCCGGTGGGCAAAGTGTCGTAGCCCGGACTGGGATACCCCAACGGCATGGTCTGCCCGCCGATACACTGGCTGGCGATCGGCGGGGGGCCCCCAATGCTCAGTTTGGTTAATGCGGTCGTATATTCAGGACTGCTCCCCAGCCCCGACAAGTCAACGTTGATGTCGACCATCTGGACGCCAGCGTTTTCAGCGCCTGTAAGTAGCCGCGCTGCACTTTGTAATTATCGAACTCGCACGGCGGGGACGGCGGCGCCGTCACCAGCGGGCTGTTGTAGTAGGGCTGGCAGGTGGCGTGTCCCGTCTCCAGCACTCCCGCGACCCCGTAGACGTTCTGCCCGTCAATTTGGATTTTCGGCTGCGGCAGGCTCGCAACCTGCGATCGCATAGCGGCTATGGAAGACTGGAGTGAGGAAATGTAGGTGGGCAGCGACGGCACCACCGGTTGCACGAAGGGCACGGGGCAGCTCTGTGCACTCGCCATTGCGCATGACGCTAGAAATGCGATGATCGGTTTGAGCATCATCTAACCCTCCGCTTCCGGAGTAATCGACCTGGCGAGCTGCGCCTCCTCCCCGCCCGGGCCGAACACGGCCCTAGCCAAAGCGCGGCTCTGGGTCGCCCAAGCTACGGAGCGAGGGCGAACACCGCCGACACTCCCCCCTCGGCGTAGCCGGAGGCCGTGCCGTAGAGTACCCCGTTGGCGCCCCTAACAAGCGCCGCCGCGGGGGTTTGACCGCCGCTCCCAAGCTGAAAGTCCCAAAGGGCCGCGGGAGTCCACGGGTCGCCAGGCGAAGCCGGGGGCCGCAGGGCAAAAACGGCTCCGACGCCCGGCTCCCCGCCGTCGAAGGTGGTCCCGTAGAGCACTCCGCTCCCAGCCAGGAGCAGGTTGCCATAGGGACTGCCCCCACCACCCAATTGCTGTCCGTTTCCCAGGAACCCGTGGATGTCCTGCTCAGTCCAGACCCCGCCCGGCGACGCTGGAGGGCTGAGGGCGAACACCGTGCCAACCACGCCAATCTTCGAGCCCCACCGCGTTGTGCCGTAAAGCACGCCGCCGCTGCCGACGACTACGCCGTTGGGCCAACTGCCGTCGCTTGCCGTACCCCCGAAGCTCCAGAGCACGCTTTCCGCCCATGCTCCCCCCTTTTCGGTGGGCGGAGTCAACGAAAACACGGTCCCCTCGCAGTAGATGAATTCCCCGCGCGGGTCCGGGCACCCGCCGTCTGGCGGCACGTAGTACGGCCCACCGTTCTCTGTGGTGCCGTAGAGCACGCCGTTGCCGCCCATCACAATGTCGTTCGGAGCGATGCCGTCGCCGGGGTGTCCACCGAAGCTCCACAACACGGCCTCAGTCCAGGCGCCGCCTTCAGACGTCGGCGGCGATAGCGAGAAAACCGTCCCGCCGCAAGGGCCATACGGTGGCCCTGCGCAACTGGACCCGTACGCACCGCCGGCAAGGGTCGTCCCGTACAGAACGCCGCGGGGCCCCATGATCAGCGCCCCGGAAGGCCCGTTTGCGTTGGGGCCGAAACTGTATAGAACGCTTTCGGTCCAGGTGCCTCCAGGCGACGCGGGAGGACTGAGGGAGAATACGGTCCCGGGGCCGAAGGAGCCGCCGGATCAAGTGGTGCCGTAGAGCGTTCCGTTGGGTCCGATCACCAGCCCGCCGGTGGGGTATACACCATCCGTTGACGTTCCGCCGAAATTCCAAAGGGTGGTTTTGGTCCAGGCACCGCCCGGCGACTGCGGAGGGATCAGGGAGAACACAGTCCCGTACCCGACGCCGAGGGACGGCGGCTCCTCGTATCCGTAAGCGCCGCCGTACTCGGTCGTTCCGTAAAGCGCGCCGTTCCTTCCGATCACCAGGGGGCCTTCCGGATTCCAGCCGTCAGGGGCGGGGCCGAAGGTGTAGAGGGTAGCCTCGGTGGCCGCCTGTACCTGGGGCGGCAACAGCAAGGGGAACACTAGGGCTGATAAAGATACTGCGCGACGGCTCCAGCTCATAAATTGCGCCTCCTGGGCGCGATTTCGCGACCTAAGCTAGATTACACGATCCCGCGCCGCTTGGCAACGGCCCTCCCTGTGATATTTGACACAACGCTCCCTTGCATGTTCCAATGCGGAGGCAGGTTGGCCAGCGCGCCATGGACGAAGATCTTCTGGCGCAGCCTATTAGGAGCGAGACCGTATGAAATATCTGCTGCTAGTACCGGTGCTCTTCGCCTCGGTGTCGTTACTGCGGGCGCAGGGCCCCGTGGATCTTGGGGGTTACCCCGCGACAACGCAGGGTTACGCCGTTTACGAGGTGTGGACCACGAGTGCGGCCATAACCAGCGCGAACACGCTGGTCCAGAGGGACAGTAGTAGCCCAATAACGTACGTGGTGCCGGCGTCGGCCGCATCGTCGTGGGACGTGCTCGGAATCGCTATGAGCACTGCGACGTCAGGCGCCAATCTCAACGTTGCCCGGTACGGCCAGAACCAGTGCATCGTGGACGCGAGCGGGGCCGGGACAACCACGGCGGGCCATCTGGCCGTTATGGGCATTACTAACAACACCTTTTGTGCCGATTCCGGTCAGACCAATGTCAGCGCTATTCCGACTGGGACGCGTGTGGTCGGATATTTTCTTCAGGGCAGCGTCGCCGCCGGCTCGCCCGCTTGGGTCGAGCTGACCCCCGGCCTGATGGGCACCGAGCTTACAGGCGTGCCGCTGAGCGCCACGAGTTTCAGCACGTCCTCGAACGCCAGCATCAACGGTTCGGTCTATTCCACCCAGAACGTCTATGCCGGTACGTCGAGCAGCGCGCCGGGCTGCGTGCACCTGTCCGACTCGGGGCAAACGCACGACATGGGCATTTGCGCGCCGGCCAGCGGTTTCAGCGGCCTCCTCGACTTGCCGGCGGCGGGGCCGCTCTGGCTGGGGTCTTTCGCGAGCGGCTGGCAGATCAGCGGTATTACGGCGTCATCCGGGTCAACCCCTACACGTGCACGATCACGTTCACGAGTGGCGGAGGCACAGGCGCCACAGCCACCGTCACGCTCAACACCGGGCTGTCGGGGGTATCGATATTGAATTCCTCGAATTCCTCAATCGCCGTGTCAGGCGCCGGCTCAGGATATGCCGGGCCGCCAACAACGGCCAGCATCTCGACCCTGAGCGGCGGGACGTGCAGCGGGAGTGGGACCTTTACCGGCGCGGTTATGGTGTCCGGCCAGCTGCTTACGGCCAGCGGCTCGGACTCCAATGGTAATTCGACAACAGCTTGGACCAGTCTTCCGAGCGGCGACATCCTGGTGGGCAGCGGGTCGAACGCCCCGACTCCCGTCGCAATGTCGGGCGATTGCTCGCTCAACAACGTCGGGGCGATCACGTGTCTTAAGACAAATGGTGTCGCCTTCGCCCCGTCCGCTACCACCGACACCACCAACGCGAGCAACATTACAAGCGGCTCGCTGTCGTACCTGCTCTTTCCTTCCAACTTTTCCCTGAACTCGAAGTTCTATCTCAACTGGACGCCACAGGCATGGGCTAGCGGTCTCAGCACCACGCTCATGGCCGTAACGGCGCCAACCGAGACCTTTACGGCCGGAGGGGAGGTACACGACCTCAACTGGAACGGCGCACGCGTCGTGACGAACGCCAGCGGCGGCTACACGAACCAGCGCGCCGTGCTGTTCTCCGCGCCGACCTACGCTTACGCGGGCGCGACGACAGTAACTGGCGCCGCGGCGCTTGCCGTCTCCGGGCCGCCGGCCGCGGGATTGAACGCGACGCTTACCGGATCGTACGGCCTGTGGGTGCAGAGCGCCGTGCTGAGCGGCACGGGCGGCACCGTGAGCAACGGGTACGGCCTACGCTCCGACGCCCCCACGGGCGCCGGGAACAATTATGCGGCATACCTGAACGGCAGCACGGCGATAGGCCCCTTGGCTGCCTCGGTGGCGGGCCCAAACGCGACGCTCACCCTATACAACGGCGGCGGGTCTGGTAGTAATACTCAATTGGTGCTTAGAGCGGCCGGCAGCCAGTCCGCTCCCCTGTTCAGCGTCAACAACTCCGGCGGCTCGTCCCAGGCGCAAATCGACTCGAGCTTCAACCAGACCGCGCAGATGTTTCACTCCATCAGCCCCGCGACCACGGGGACTTGCGGTGCTGGGGCAGGGTCGCCCTGCACCTTCACGCCGGCCAGCACTGCCACCAACAACGCCGGCGAGTTCTCGGTGGCTACGGGGAGCACGACGTTGCCGATGATCAACTCGACCGTAGCTACGATCACGTTTGCAGGCACGGTCACAAACCCGCCGGGAGGGTGCCTGATCGGGCCGGGAAGCGCGCTCACGGCAAGAATCGCATCGGGCTCGCAACCCTTTGTATCTTCAGTTAGCACCAGTGGCTTCGTCGTGACCTCCAACGGCACGGCCCTATCGGGGGGCCAGACTTACGTGTGGTGGTACGTATGTATGTAGGTGCGCGGCGCGGCTCCCGGCGGCACGCCCCGCTCGGCGACGATCCTATTTGATTTCGAGGATTTCCTTTTCCTTGGTCTTGGCGGCCTGGTCGATCTTATCCATGTAGGCGTTGGTCAGCTTCTGGATCTCGTCGTGGGCCCGCTTGTCCTCATCCTCGGTGATTTTCTTGTCCTTGAGGAGGGCCTTGACCGCCTCGTTGCCGTCGCGGCGGATATTGCGCACCGATACGCGATGGTGCTCGGCGACGCCGTGCAGGCGCTTGACGAATTCCTTGCGGCGCTCCTCGGTGAGGGGCGGGATGGGCAGGCGGATCATCTTGCCGTCGTTGGCGGGATTCAGGCCCAGGTCGGAAACGCGGATGGCCTTCTCGATCGGGCCGATTTGCGACGCGTCCCAGGGCGTAATGGTGATCATGCTGGGCTCGGGAACGTGCAGGGTGGCCACCTGGTTGAGCGGCGAGGGCGTCCCATAGTAGTCCACGCGGATGTGATCGAGCAGGCTCAAGGTTGCGCGGCCGGTGCGAATGGTGGCCGCTTCGTGCTGCAGGTCGCCGATGGCCTTCTCCATACGCGCTTTGACATTGTTCTCGACTTCCTTGATCGACTGAAAAGCCGGCCCGGCGGGGGCGGCGGTGTGTTCGGTTTTCATAAGTGCCCTAGTGAATCAGCGTGCCGATGGGCTCACCCATCGACATACGCATTATATTGCCGCTGGTGTTCAAATTGAAAACGAGAATCGGAAGTTGGTTATCCCGGCACATGGCGATGGAAGTGGCGTCCATGACGGCCAGCGACTTGGACAGGACTTCCAGGTACGAAATTTCACGGTACATCACGGCGTCGGGGAACCGCAAGGGGTCCTTATCGTACACGCCATCCACGCGGGTGGCTTTGGCGATCACCTCCGCGCGGATTTCCAGCGCGCGCAGGGTGGCGGCGGTGTCGGTGGAGAAATACGGATTCGAGGTGCCGCCGGCGAAGACGCAGACGCGCCCCTTTTCCAGATGGCGCAGGGCGCGGCGGCGGATGTAGGGTTCGGCCACCTGGTGCATCTCGATGGCGCTCATCACCCGCGTATGCACGCCGATCTGTTCCAGGGCGTCCTGCAGGGACAGGGAATTGATGACGGTGGCGAGCATGCCCATGTGGTCGGCGGTGACGCGATCCATGTTTTGGGCGGCCGCCTTGACGCCGCGAAAAATATTGCCGCCGCCCACCACCAGGCCGATCTGAACGCCGGTGGCGGCCACTGTGGCAACTTCCGCGGCCAGTTCCTTAACCCGTGCGGCGTCAATGCCGAAAGGGGCGCCTCCGGCCAGCGCTTCGCCCGAGAGCTTGAGCAGGATTCGCTTATACTGCGACACTGGCTTCGGGCGGCCCCTCGGCGCCGGATTCGATCGCGGCGATGTCGCCAACCTTATAGCGGATGAAGCGCGAAACGCCGATGTTCTCGCCCAGCTTGGAGATCTTGGTCTTGATCAACTGGCCGACGGTGAGGCTGGCTTCCTTGACGAAGGGCTGTTCGAGCAGGCAGACCTCTTCGTAGAACTTCGCCAGGCGCCCTTCCACGATGCGGTCGATCACGTTGGCGGGTTTGCCTTCGAAGGCGGCGCGCCCGCGCTGGATGTCGCGCTCTTTGTCGAGCGCCTCGCCAGGAACATCCTCCTTGCGGATGTACTTGGGGTCGGCGGCGGCGATGTGCATGGCGATATCGTGCACCAGTTCCTGGAAATCGGCGGTGCGCGCCACAAAATCGGACTCGCAGTTGATTTCCACCAGGACGCCAAGCTGGCCGCCGGAATGGATATAGCTGCCGATCAGGCCCTGTTTGGTGACCCGCGCGGATTTCTTGTGAGCGGAGGCGATGCCACGCTTCCGCAGGATGACTTCCGCATTGCCGATGTCGCCGTTGGACTCCACCAGGGCGCTCTTGCATTCCATCATGCCGGCGCCGGTGCGGTCACGGAGTTGCTTTACGAGTTGAGCGGTGATTTCCATAAGCTGTCAGCTTTTAGCTATCAGCTTTCAGTTCTCGGCTCTCAGCTACGTAGCTTAAGCTGACTGCTGAAAGCTGATAGCTGATAGCTTTTTTCTAGTGGCCGCTCTCGGTGACCACGGCTTCGGCCACAGGTTCGGCGGTTTCCGAGGCGGGGCCCTTACGCGGCGACACGGGCAGCGGTTCGTCTTCCATCAGAGACTCCGCCATGATCTTTTCGGCGTATTTCGGATCCACGTATTCGGTGTATTCGGGCACCTCTTCGACCGGCGTTTCATCGGTCACCAGCTTCTCCGAGGTAAATTCCTGCTCGCTGGCGAGCGCGCGGCCTTCTACCACCGAGTCCGCGATCTTGCTGGCGAACAAGCGAATGGCGCGCAACGCGTCGTCGTTGCCCGGTATGACGTAGTCCACCTCGTCGGGATCGCAGTTGGTGTCCACGATGGCCACCACCGGGATGCCCAGACGGCGCGCTTCCTTCACCGCGATAGCCTCTTTGTTCGAGTCGATCACAAACAGAAGATCGGGCAAGCCGGGCATGTCCTTGATGCCCTGCAGGTTCGAATCGAGATGCTTGCGCTCGCGCTCGAGGCGGATAATTTCCTTTTTGGGCCGGCCGGTGTAACCGCCTTCCACGTTGGCCATGCCCTCCAGTTCCTTAAGCCGCTTGATGGACTTTTGGACGGTGGCCATGTTGGTGAGCAGTCCGCCCAACCAGCGCTGATTCACGAAAAACATCTGGCAGCGGCGGGCTTCCTCGGCGATGGCTTCCTGGGCCTGCCGCTTGGTTCCCACGAAGAGCACATTCTTACCCTGGGAGGCCATTTCGCCCACGAAGCGGGCAGCGTCCTTGAACATCTTCAAGGTTTTTTGCAGGTCGATTATGTAAATTCCGTTGCGTTCGCCGAAGATGTATTCTTTCATCTTCGGATTCCAGCGCTTGGTCTGGTGCCCGAAGTGAACACCGGCTTCGAGCAATTCCTTCATCGATATTGCGGGCGTAGACTACCTCCTGAATTATCCGTGCCTAAGCCACGCGCGCGATCCAAAGCGAGATTTGCGCGCGGAACCCGGACACACCAACTGCAATTGTCAGACATTAACGTTTGGAGAACTGGAAGCGCTTGCGCGCGCCCTTTTGACCGTACTTCTTGCGCTCGTGCTGGCGCGGGTCGCGGGTCAGAAAGCCGAGCTTCTTGAGCCGGGACCGCAACTCCACGTTGAACTCGCACAGCGCGCGGGCGATGCCATGACGGGCGGCGCCAGCCTGACCGGAAATCCCTCCGCCGTCAATGTTCATAAGGATATCGAACTTGTCGGCCGTCTCGGTCGCCAGCAGCGGCTGGCGCACGGAGGCGCGGGCGGCTTCGGTGGGGAAGTAGTTGTCGAAGGGTCTTCCATTGATGGTGAAGTCCCCTTTGCCGGGCCGAAGAATCACACGAGCCACCGATTCCTTACGGCGGCCGGTACCAATATATTGAACGATGCTTGCTGCCACTAATTAAACCTTTCGCTATTTGAGAGCGTTCTTGATAGCCATGGCGGTGGGTTTCTGCGCCGCGTGCGGATGCTTGTCACCCGCGTAGACCTTCAGCTTGCGGTACATCTGCTTGCCCAGCTTGGTCTTGGGGAGCATGCCCTGGATGGCTTCTTCCACCATGCGGGCGGGCCGCGTAGCGCGCACGCGCCGCGCGCTGGTTTCCACCAGCCCGCCGGGATAACCCGTAAAATGCCGGTAGACTTTGTTGTCGTCCTTCCGGCCGGTAAGCCGCACTTTGGCGGCGTTGACGACCACTACGTGATCGCCTGTGTCCAGAAACGGGGTGAAAATCGCCTTATGCTTGCCCATCAGGAGCATGGCGGCTTTGCTGGCTAGTTTGCCGAGGACTACATCTTCGGCGTCCAGCACATGCCACTGGCGAACAATCCCGTTCTTGGAGGGGAACTCGGTACTCATTGACACACGTCTCCACTTCGTCGGTTCAAACTATTTAGATTACCGGGCCGGGAGGGCGAATGTCAAATCGGGGCCTGCTGGCGCTGCTGGCGTATGACGCTGGCCCTGCGGGCCATGTTGGAGGGCGGCCAATGTTGGCCGCAGCCGGCTTTTAGCCGGCTCTGCCGCCTGAAAGGCGGCTGCGGGCATGATTGCCCGCCCTCCAATCTCAACTTGTAGAGGTCAGTTTGTGCTCGATCGCGAATTTGACCAGTCCTACCAGATCGTGAATGTTGAGCTTGCGCATCAGGCTGGCGCGGTAGGTGTCCACCGTCTTGGGGCTGATATCCAGCAGGTTGGCAATCTCCTTGGCGCGCAGACCGTTCACCAGGTGGAAAAACACATCGTGCTCGCGGCGGCTGAGATGCGCCACGGGATCGTCCTCGCGCGCCTCGCGCGAGGATGGAAACAGACCCGCGACCTTCAGCAGCGGCGACACGTACACGCCGCCGTCGCGGATGTAGTTGATGGCGTCGGTCAAATGGCGGGGATCCCCGTCCTTCAACAGGTAGGCGTCGACGCCGGCCTTCAAGGCCTCGCGGATGGCGCTCTCCTCGCGGCTGATGGTAAGGATGATGCAACGCGTGAGGATCTCGGCTTCGCGGACCTTGCGCACCACATCCACGCCCGAAAGCTTGGGCATGTTCAAGTCGAGCAGAGCGAAGTCCGGCTTGAGCGCGCGAATGGTCTCCAGGGCCGCCAGACCGTCGGCGCACTGCCCGACCACCTGCAAGTCGCGGCTCTGGCAAACCAGCACCAGGCCTTCGCGAATGATGGCTTGGTCCTCCGCGATCACGACCGTCGTTTGTTTGGGATTATTCATGGATCACCGGAAAAGAAATGGTCAATTGAGCGCCTTCGGGAGTGCTTTGCGCCTGCAGATCGCCGCCAAGCTGGCGCGCCAGATCGCGCATGGAACGCAAACCGATGCCGGCGGATGCCGCCGGGGCGCGAAAACCGGACCCGTCGTCGGCCACCTGGAGCGTGAGGCGACCGCCTTCCTCGCCGAGCGACATGCTTACGCGGCGGGCGCCGGCATGCTGAATGACGTTGGAGATGCCCTCCTGCGCCACCAGGTAAATGGCGCGTCGCACATCCGGCGCCGGCTCGGCGGAAAGCTCGCACAGATCCAGCGAAGCCGCGAACTTCTCGGATATTCCCGAACCTTCCCAAAGACTGCGCAGAGCTTCCACCAGCGGTTGCGCCTCCCAGTCCGGCACATACAGCCGCCGCGAGACGCCCCGCACCTGCTCCAAAGCAGTTTCAGCCAGCGCCCGAATCCGGTTGAGGCTTTTGCGGACGGGCTCCGGCGGATCCGGCAACGCGGCTTCCAGCAGACCACTGTGGACATGAATGCCGGCCAGCGCCTGTCCCACTCCGGTGTGCAACTCGCGGCCCAGTTTCTGGCGCTCCGCTGCGAGCGACTCCGCCAATATGGCTCCCATCGTTTTCGGTGCACGGCGGGCACGTGCGCGCAAGCCGCGCTCCGCTTCGAGCAGACGATAATAATTGCGCGAAGCCCGGTGCTGCATGAACGCCAGGTGCTGCAGCTCCCGGCTGGAGAGCAGAGGGTCCGCAACCGCCGGCCCGGCGTCCACCAGCGCCAATTGCTGTAGCCGGCGTACACTATCGCCTGGGCTGTTCTCGAAAAACCCCGAGGCCAAAATGGTCGATCCTTCCTATTTTCGGACGAGCGCTAAAGGAATAGCCTTACCCAGAATGACAAGTAAGATGCGGCGGCGCAATCCCATATGTACTTAGTACCTCAGTGAACTTCTTAGTACTTGCTGTGCTAAGTTCCGAAGATTAACTTGGGAGTGTCCGGTATTTCTAATATTCCTAATGTTCTTGCAGCGATTGGCAGTGTTGCTCGGAGGTTTCGCCGCGGGTGCGGTTGTCCGGCGTTGGCAGGCGCAGGATACAACGGCTTCACAGCGTTCGCTCAACCGGCTCTCCAGAGAGTGGAAAGCGCAGGTACGGGCGCACGACCACAGGCTCGACCGGCTGGAAGCGCGATCCGACGCGCACGAGACCAAGCTGAAGGAGATGCCTTCCACGGCGCAGATTGTTTCCGCCATGGACGAGTTACTGGCCCACGCGATGTCGGGACTGGACGGACGATTGACGGCGCAGGCGCGGTCCATTGAGACGCTGCAGACCACAGTTTCCCAGACCGATGAGTTGCTGGAGCGGGTGTTGGAATCGTTGGACACGTTGCAGGACACGCCCGGGGAGCGGGGCTGAGAGCCCCGCGCAGGCCGAGGGCCTGCCCCACTCAGCGCGCCAACAAGCGCTGCAGATTGCCGCCCAGAATCAGACTGGCATGCTCCGCGGAGATCTCCATCGCGCACAGAGTTTGTATCTGCGCCTGAAAAATCTGCGCGTGCCATCCCCGCGGAAAGAACGACGAGTCGGAGCCGAACAACAACCGGCGCGGGCCGGCCACCTCCAGCGCCTGGCGAAAGACATCGGTGAGATCGAGCCCGCCGGGTTGATAGCGCATCCAACTGTTGCTGCTGGAAGTGTCCAGGTAGACGTTAGGGCAAAGGTCGCAGAGCATGAGAGTCTCGCGAAAGTGACCCGCGCCGAAATGTGGGATCACGAAATTCACGCTGGGGAACTCCATGGCGACGGCGTGCAGGTCGAGCGGATTGGAATAGCGCATGTCGAACCGCGAAGCGAGCCCCAGCTTTCGCCGCACGCCCACGGTGAGGACGCCGCAATGCACGAAGACGATCGCGCCAGGATGCGCGGCGGCGGCTTCGAAGACCGGGCGCACGCGCGGGTCCGCTACCGGGTAACGATGCATGGCGGGAAACAGGCAAACGCCTTGCATGCGGCCGCCGGCCAGGGCTTTTTGCACGCGTTCCACGCCATCCGGTGCAACGGGATTGGCCATGAAGAAGCCCCAAAAGCGCTCCGGATGGAGTTGGACGGCCGCGGCCACCGAGTCTTCGTCTCCCGGGATGCTGGCGATGAGCGCGGCCTTGGCCACGCTATAATCGTCCAGTTCCCGTTTCCAGCTTGCCGCCAGATTTTCGCAAGAAGGGGGAATGCGCCAGTCCAGCGTGCGGCCTGTTTCCGCGACGGTCTGGCCGCTTTCGGCCGCCAGCCGCGCGAAAAATGCGGGCGAGAAAAAGTGAACGTGCGCGTCACAGACGGCGAAATCACCCCAGGGAGTTAGCATCGGGCTTGTTCCAGTGCAGAAGGCCGGCCGCCAAAGCCATTTGGGTGACGCCGGCTACGTTGTTGACCCCCAGTTTCTTCATCAGCATCTTGCGGTAACCGCGCACCGTTTGCAGGCCCAGATCGAGCAGCACCGCGATGTCCTTGCTGGTCTTGCCTTCGGCGACCAGGCGCAGCACCTGCAATTCGCGCGGCGATAGCGTGTCCAACGGGGTCCGGCTGCTGGTGGTCCGCAGATCGCCGCTCTGGATGCGGGTCAACAGGCTGTCGGAAACCTGCGAACTGAGGTACGACCCGCCGCGGGCCACGATGCGGAGGGCGTCGATCAGATCCGCCGACGAGGCCCGTTTGAGCACGAAAGCGCGCGCGCCCGAGCGGATGGCGGTCACCACCGAATTCTCATCGTCGTATATCGAGAGCATCACCACGCGGGTCTGCGGCGCGTAGCGCAGGATCTCGATGGTGGCTTCGATGCCGTTCAGACCCGGCAGGCCGATATCCATGACGACCAGGTCGGGACGGGACTTCTTGCAGAAGCGCACTGCCTCGGCGCCGTTGTCGGCCTCGCCGACCACGCGGAATTCGGCGGTGCGCTCGAGAATCGCGCGCAGGCCGTCGCGCATCATCTTATGGTCGTCCACTAGCAGGATGTCGTATGCCATAGGTATCTCAGTCGCCCATGCGGACCGCTCGCTTACGCTCGCGGCTCGGTAGCAGAGCGGCAGAGGGCACGGACCACGTTTCCCGTATCCGGCGCGCTCTCGATTTGCAGTTCGATGCCCGCCCGATCCGCGAAATACCGCATCACCAGAAACTCCAGCCCTCCTCCCTGCAGCGCCCGGTCCGCATCGAACCCCGGCCCGTTATCCCGGATCTCCAGCGCAGGTCCACTCCGCAACGACTTTAGCAGTATCTCGATGGCGGAGCAACCTGCGCGCTGCGCCGCATAGCCGGTTGCCTCCTGCGCGATGCGGTACAGGGCGGCCGCGGTTTCGGGCGCGGGTTGCGCCGTAGCATCCGCGAACATCCGCACGTTCCCTTTGAAATCCGCGCGCAGATGCCCCGCCAGGACGTCCAAGGCCGCCCGTAATCCGATGCGCTCCGCGACCGCCGGATTCAACTCGCGGTTAATGTCGCGGACCAGCCCCATCAGGGCCTCCAGCATACCCTGGATTTCGCCGATGCGCTGGGGAATAGGAAGGGCGCTCGCCGCCAAGTCCATGCGCAAGAGGTCGAGTTGCAAGCCGGCGGCGCTCAGACTCTGCCCGACGTAATCGTGCAGCAGTTGGGAGAGCCGCGCGCGATCGATTTCCAGGGCTTCCAGCGCGCGCAGCACGAGGGTGGCCTCGGGCATCTCGTGGGCCATGCATCCGGCAAAAGCGACTTCGCCTTGCGGCGACTGGACGGGGAACATGGCGATGGAAAAAGCAGGAGCGCCTTCGCCGAAGCGGCCGGAGGCGGCCACCGTCTCGCCCTGGAAGACGCGCTCCAGGCGGCCGATCCACAACGTGCGCGCCGGCGGCACGGACACATCGGTGAAGTTCAGGCTCTCCAACTCCGCGCCCGCGCGGCCAAATACGCGCAGGGCGTTGCCATAGACGGCATGGAATGTCCCAGCCCGGTCGAGCAACCAGGCGCAGCCGGGGCTCTGGCGGAGCAGCATCTCGCACAGCGTGGCGGCGGGCAGCGGTTTTGCGGTGGCAGATGTCATGGCGATTCGCGCCGGCTTCGCGGTGAACGTAGGTAAGCGCATAATTCTAGCAGGGTGTGGAGGGTGGCGTCACGTTGAAACGGAACAGCCTTCCGCGCGCCACACGAACTCGGCGATGCGCTCAGCCAGTTGGGACCGCAAACCGGGTGGCAGGTCATGTCCCATTCCCTCGATCCGGACCAGTTCTGCGCCGGGAATCGCTGCAGCCGTCGCTCGCCCGCCGCTCACGTCGCACATGCGGTCAGCCAGGCCGTGGATCACGAGGGTGGGGACCTCGAGATGCCGCAGGCGTTCGGTCCGGTCGCCGGAAGCGACCGAGGCGACCGCCTGACGAGCGACCCCGGCCGGATCGTAGGAGCGGTCGTAGGCGCGGCCCCCTCGCGCGGCGACTTCCTTCTCGTCGTTCGGATATCCAGGCGAGCCGACCGCGCGGAAAGCCCGGACCATCCGCTGAATCACTTCGTCGCGGGTGGTTGCGGGTGGACCGCTGAACACTTCGCGGAGCGCTTCCGGCGAGGGCTGCCCGACCGACATGCTGCCCGTTGTCGACATCATCGAGGTGAGCGAGCGGACACGTTCCGGACGCTCGATTGCCATGGTTTGCCCGATGGCGCCTCCCATGGACGCGCCGACCACATGTGCCTTCTCGAAGCCCAGCGCGTCCAGCAACCCCACCGCGTCGGCAGCCATATCCGACAGCGTGTACGACACCGACGACAGGTCGCCGGCCAGCGCCGCGGGCAGGTCTGGAGGCGGGGCCTGAGTCAGGTGTGTGGAGAGCCCGGCGTCACGATTGTCGAAGCGGACGACTTGCAGGCCGCGGTCGACGAGCGCATGGCAAAACGCGTCCGGCCACGCAATGGATTGCGCGCCGATTCCCATGATCAGCAGCACTACAGGCGCATCGGGGTTCCCGAGGCGCTGGTAGGCGATGTCGATCCCGGCTGGGCCGGCCTTTGACGCCTTCTGGTCGACCATAGACGCATTCCCCCCTTGTGTAGTGGGTCGGTTTGCAATTGGAGGGCGGGCAATTCTGCCCGCAGCCGGCTTTCAGCCGGCTCTGGCCGCCTAAAAAGGCGGCTGCGGCCAAGATTGGCCGCCCTCCGAGACGGTGCTATGCAGATTGACCCACTACCCTTGGCCTTTCCGGCCGCGCCATCTTTCAATGTCTCACCAATTGGAACATCCTGCGCACCACCGAACGCACACTTATTGAGCTGTGGGGATTTGTAATGGGTTAACTAAAGAGAGCGCCTAAATTGCCGATAAGGATTGAGGGCGCATGTTATCCTACCGTGCGATGGCCGCCGCAGTGTACCCGGCCGGGTGTCTTCATCCGGTCGAAAACGAAATCGAGCTGCTCATCCCGGACGGCGATGTCGCCGATCCGCTGCTCTCGATCGTGGTACCCGCGCTCAACGAGCGCATCACCATCGCCGCGTTCGTCGAATGGTGCCAAGCCGGCTTGGCCCGCGCCGGCATCAGCGGCGAAATCCTCATTATCGATAGCTCCACCGATGAGACCCCGGACATCGCCCTGGCCCACGGCGCGCGTGTCTTGCGCACACCGAAACGAGGACTCGGCCGCGCCTATATCGATGCAATCCCCTATATCCGCGGTAAGTATGTCCTGATGGGGGACGCCGATTGTACTTATGACTTCCGCGAGTTATCCGGCTTCGTCCAACAATTCCGCGCCGGCTGTGAGTTCATCATGGGATCGCGCTTTCGCGGCGCTATCGAACCCGACTCCATGCCCGCGCTGCACCGCTACTTCGGCACGCCGGTCACTACCGCGATCCTGAACGTCCTTTACTCCACACACTTCTCCGACATCCATTGCGGCATGCGCGGCATCACCCGCGATGCCCTGGTGCGCCTGGATCTCGAATCGCAATCCTGGGAATACGCCTCGGAAATGGTGCTCAAGGCCGTCTGCCTGGGGCTGAAGACCGCCGAAGTGCCCGTGCATTTCCTGAAGGACCCCGCCGGCCGCCTCAGCCACATGAAACGGAATGGATGGCTGGAGCCCTGGCGCGCTGGCTGGATCAACTTGCGCGCCATGCTCCTGTTCGGCGCCGATTTCTTCCTGCTGCGTCCCGGCCTGGCCCTGCTGGCCCTGGGTTTGCTGCTGACCGTGCCCGTCAGCCTGGGGCCCGTGCCGCTCGGTCCCATCACCCTCTCGCTGAACTGGATGATGCTGGGCCTCACGCTTTCCGTGGTCGGCCTGCAGTGCTTCTGCCTGGGCTGCATCGTGCAAGTGATGTACCGCTATTCGGCCGCGCGCGCGGAACGCTGGCTGCGCCTGTTCGCTTACAATCGCGCCATGCTGGCGAGCGGCCTTACGGGCCTGGCGGGCTGCGCGCTCGGGCTGCCGCTGGTCCGCCAATACCTGGCTGGAGGACTGCGCCTGCCGCCCGTCGCCACGCCGCAAATGCATCTCGCGGTGCTGGGCCTGCTCTTCCTGGTTGCCGCCTTCCACATCTTCAGTTGCACGCTGGTGCTGCACGTTGCCAATGGCCGGGCCCGAATGCCCCGGTTCAAAGTGCTATGAGCGGCCGCATCCTGGTCACGGGCGGAGCGGGCTGCATCGGCTCGGACCTCGCCGCAGCGCTGCTCGGCCGCGGCTGCCAGGTCACTGTCGTCGACAATCTCAGCAGCGGAAAGTGGGAGCACATCGCCGACCTGGCTGGCCGCCCCGGCTTCCATTTCATCGATGGCGACCTGCTGGACGAGGCCGCTCTGGAAGCCGCCATGGCAAGTGGCGACGGCGGAGTCGAGATGGTATACCATCTGGCAGCCAACCCGGACGTCAAATTCGTTCCCGGAGACCCCACCGACAAAGACCTGCGGCAGAACACCCTCTGCACCTATAACGTGCTCGAAAGTATGCGCCGCCACGGCGTGCGCCGCCTGGCCTTCTCCTCCACCTCGGCCATTTACGGCATCTGCGAGCGGCAGCCCATCGCCGAGGACCAGGCGCCGCACCCCATCTCCCTATACGGCGCCACCAAGTTGAGCTGCGAAGCCATGATCGGCGCCTTCCAGCACTTGTTCGGCATGGACTGCTGGATCTTCCGCTTCGCCAATGTCGTGGGACCCAAGGTCCGCAAGCGCGGCCGCACCGTCATCGGCGACTTCATCGACAAGCTGCGCCGCGATCCCACCCGCCTGCAGATCCTGGGCGACGGCCGCCAAGCCAAGTCCTACCTGCTCGCGGAGGAGTGCGTGGCCGCCATGCTCTTCGCCGTGGAGCACGCGCCGCGCGGCTTGAACGTCTTCAATCTCGGCTGCCCCGATTCGCTCAGCGTCAACCGCATCGCCCAGATGGTCGCCGCCGCCATGGGCCTCTCCGGCGTGCAGTACGAGTACACCGGAGGAGAAGGCGGCTGGCCCGGCGATGTGCCGCGTTTTCGCCTGGATGTGACAGCCATCAACCGGCTGGGCTGGCGTGCGCGCTACAACTCGGAAGAAGCCGTAGCGCTGGCGATTGATGCCTCGCTGGTGGCGAACACAACCACCAGCCACCAGCCACGAATCACCAGCCACGGCGAGCTGTGTTCGCCCCCGGAGCACGCATGCAGGCCGTAATCCTGGCCGGCGGCCTGGGCACCCGCCTCGGCCCGCTCACCCGCAAGATGCCGAAACCCATGGTCCCGGTGGCCGGCGTCCCCTATCTGGAGCATCAACTGCGCCTGCTCGCCCGGCAGTCGTTCCGCGACGTGCTGCTGCTCACCGGCTATCTGGGCGACCAGATCGAGAAATACTTCGCCGGCGGCAGCCGTCTAGGCTTGCGGCTCCGCTATTCGCGCGAGACCCAGCCGCAGGGCACCGGCGGCGCATTGCGCGACGCCCGCAGCCTCCTGGGGGAAAGCTTCCTGCTGCTGTACGGCGATTCGCTGCTGCCCATCGCCTACGCCGCCGCCACCCGGCGCTTGAAAGACTCCGCCGCCCTCGGCGTGATCGTGGTCTATCGCGACCCGTCCGGAGAAACCGCCGTGCACCCGAACGTGGCCCTCGACCGCAGCGGCCTGGTGACCCGCTACGACAAGACCGCGGCCGCGGACCCCGCTCTCGAATACGTCGAGGCGGGCGTCTCCTGCTTTCGCCGCGAGGTGCTCGACCTGCTCCCCGGCGCGGGCCCCGCGTCCTTCGAGCAGTGCGTCTTCCCGCGCCTCATCGACCGCCGTCAACTGGCGGCCCTGCCCACCTCGCAGCGCTTCTACGACATCGGAACACCGGAGCGGTTGCAGGCGATTGAAGAGTATCTGCGCGCGCCATCGGAGCCATCGGGCAAGGACGCCCCCAGTGCGCCCTTCTATGTAGGCTAGCACCAGGAAAAGGCCAGCAAGCCTGTCCCACATGAACGCGTTCTACTTTAGCGTCACTTCGTAGTATCGCGCCCCGCTGGCGGCCCCTCTCAGCCGCACAGTCGCGCCGTCCGCGGTCAACTGAGGCACCACCCACCCAGGTTCCACGACCACAAACCGCTTGTGCTGCGCTACAAAAGAGATGTACTCCGCGAAGTGCGACCGGAATGGAAAGAATTCCCGCAGAACCGGCCCCTTTACATCGAAGTAGATACACCCCCACCAACGGGCAGCCGCTTTGGCGTCGGTCAGGTAATAAAGCCGTCCAGCCAGCGCGGGGCTCGCGTAGTGCTCCAATTCCATAAAGGTCAGCGGCCAGCCAACTACGATCGGCAGGTTGTCTTCGCGCATGCCCTCCAGGGCGCCCTGAAAAGAGTCGGAGGCGTTGGACGCTTCTATGCCTGCGTCCAACCGCTTGCCCTGCGGCAGGAGTTGCTCCCCTACAAAGAACATCGTAAACAGCGCCGCCACTGCCATACCGGCCCGCGGGCGCGAGGCCGCCATCCGGAACAGGAGCACCGCCAGGCAACCGGCCATGCCGATCACGGCGTTCATGGAATAGCGGTGCCAGTACGGACCACCCAGCGTGGAAATCGGAACGGCGGCCAGGGGGATCGCCACGAAACCAATCAACGCGGCTAACTCATACCGGGGCATTCCACGGTTTGCCTCCGCCCGAATCTCGGGATCGGCCCTGGACAGCAGCAGCAGGAGTATCGCTGCGGCGGCTGGAACGATCGCCGGCAGGAGGATCAGGAAATAGGTGAGGCCGGCGGTGTAAAGAGGATGGACCACATTCTGGGCAAAACTGGCGGCGTGCGCGGCGCTCTTCAACTTCCATAGAATCCATAGCGGCGGCGTGGCCGCGGCAAAGGCGCACCACATGAGCACATCCAAACGCCTGCGTTGGATCGAGCGCGTCACCTCTCCGGCCAGAAACGGCAGCGCCAGCGTGACCGCCAACGGATGGCAGCACAAGGCGGCCGCCAGCGACGCCGCCAGGCCCGGCAAGGCAACGGGCCGTTTTCGGCCGTCGGCCGCCGCCTGCCAGCAGACCAGCGCAACGCCCGCCAGTCCCAGCACCAGGCCATACGGCCGGGCCTCATAGGAGAATCGGGCAGCCGATGTCAGTAGCGGGAACAGCATGCCTGCGATCGCAAAAGAGAATGGCAGCCGCCGCCGCAAGAAAGCATACAGACAGAGCGACATGATCCAGAACGCGACGATGGACGGCAGCCGCGTCCCCAGTTCGTTCCTGCCGAAGATTCGTTCGGACCACGCCACCAGCAAGAGTCCCAGGGGCGGATTCAGTTCCAGGCCGCGGTTCAGGAAAGACCAAATCGCGCTCAACGAGGGCAAGCCGGCGGCGTGAAAGGTCAGGACTTCGTCGCCCCAGAACTTCACCCGGGCCGCCCGCACGCACGTTGGCACGGCGTATGCGACGGTCAGCAGGATCAGGCACAATGCCGGCCCCCAGCGGCGAAGCCTGCCCAAGCCACTGGGGGACCCTGTAGACAGGCGTAGGTCGGCGGTAGTTGTTTCGATTGCGGTGAGTGGCAAGGCGGTCAGACACCAGCTTACACGCGGTATAACACAGCGGACAACTGACGCCGCTGTTGGCTGCTAACTTTAGTTAACTGGCGAGACGGATTGGGCTTGCAGACCCACAAGCTACCTTGAGCAAAGCTCGCTCAGTCCCCTCGGATCACCACCAGCTTTGCGATTCAAGTTAGCCGGCGAACGCTGCGGGGGTGGTGTTTGGCGCGCTGGCCCGCTTCAGCCCCGACGCCTGACCGTTCAGTGGCGCGGCCATCTCGACTACCCTCGGTTCGCGTGCGTATTCGAAAGCGCCTCCCGCTTTGGCACCGTTCGCGAGGGCTTCGTAATCCACAATGTATGGCACGCGGTTGCGTGCTTGATCGAGGGCGCGCCAGACGTATTCTCCAAGGACACCGATCATGACCATTTGAACACCTTGCAGGATAAGCACGGCAATCAAGATCGACATCCAACCCGCGACTCGCGTGCCGAGGAAGATCCCTTGCGCAACAAGCCCCCCAGCAAGAACGATGCCGGCACCGAGGGATAAAATGCCGATCATCGACATCATCCTTATTGGAGCAAATGTGTGCCCGACGAAGCCGTCGATGAAGTACTTAACCCTTCTGTCCAGGGTCCAGCCTGGCGCTCCGCTGGAGCGGTCCTGCCTTGTGTACGGAATCTGAACAACCGGTCCACTCGCGTAAAGGATCTGGCCCTGAAGGAAACAGTTCGGCTCAACGTTAGCCAGCACCCGGTCGGCGACAGTCCGATCGATCAGGAAGAAGTCGAACCCACCGCGCGGCAGGCTGCTGAGGGCGTAGCGCTGCATAGCAGAATAAAAGACCCTTGAGGCCACGCGCGCGGTCCATTTATCTTTCCTTCCTTCCCGAACCGCCAGAACGGTCCTGTTACCAGCGCACCACTTGTCGAACATGAGCGGGATCATCTCGGGAGGGTCCTGTAGATCGGCAGATATCACGACGATACAGTCTCCCTTTGCGCGGGCCATGCCTGCAAGAATAGCGGGGATTTGGCCGAAATTCCGCACGAAGCTGACGACGCCTATGACCTCTGGGCGATCCCGCTGGAGTTTCTCAATGCACTGGAGCGAGTCGTCCGGGGATCCATCGTTGACAAGAACCACCTCGTACCGGAAATTTGCTTTGTGCCGATCGAGGACTGCGGTCAGCCTGCGAACATTCTGAAGGAGTCCTTGGCCTTCGCGATATACCGGAACCACAACAGAAACAAGAGGTAATAGCTCCACGTTAGTCAACCTTTTCCAACATAACCGGCGTAGTCATGCATCCCCGTCCGTCAGCGCGCGTTTGCCTCGTAATATTGAAAATGTTCGGCCGTTTCTCTGCACAGCAGACTGAGCCGGCCCAAAGACTGCTCCCGCACAATTTTGCGTATCGGTTGAACAACGTAAAACCGCTTGTACGCTGCAACGAAGGAATGATAGTTCTCGTAATGCGCGCGAAAAGGGTAGAATCGAGCGAGCATCGGCATTTTGACATCAAAAAGAACGTCGCCGTCGATGGCGGCTTCGACGGCCGGCTCTGTCAGGTAATAAAGCCGTGCGGCCAGCCCAGGCCTGGAATAGTGCTCCAGTTCGACAAATGTCATTGGGGGGCCAATCACGATCGGCGCATCGGACGGCATCCGCTCCAGGAAGGGTTGGATCTTTTCCGAGGCATTCAGGACCTTAAGGCCGTAGTCCGGACGTTTTTCCTCCGGAAGGGACTGGACCATCACGAAGGACATCCCGAACGCAGCCAGTACGGCGGCTCCGGACAGCCGGTTTGTTCCGCCTATACGGAACAGAAGAACCGCGATCAAGCCCGCCAGACCGATGGTACAGTTCAGCGAATAGCGGGGGAAGTACATGCCACCCAGGGTAGAGAGAGGAACGGCAACGAAGGGAATTATCGCGAAGCCCACTAAGGCGGCCAGCTCACACCCACGTATCCCAAGCGTGCGCTTCGATGGACTGGTGCTTTGCCCGCGCAGGACGAGTACCGCAAGCAAGGCAAGGATAAGCGGTGTGATGGCGGGTCCCAGCATCTCCAGGTAGGTGTTGAAAATGTTCAAGGACAAACTGCCGTTGAAGCGCCAGTATGCGGACGCGTTGCCGGCGGTCTTGAGTGTCCAAAGAACCAACAACGCCGGCGTCGCCGAAGCGAACGCGCACCACACAGGCCAGTCCAAGCGCTTGCGCTGGACGGTGCGCGTCAACTCACCCGCCAGGAGCGGCAGCGCCAGAGTGACTGCCATTGCGTGAGACAACAAGGCCCCAACCAGCGCGACCGCCAGCGCGACTAGCGCAGTACGTCTTCTGCGGCCCTCAGCGGCGGCTTGCCATGCGACGAGCGCGATGCCCGCCAGCGCCAACATTACGGCGTAGGGGCGCGCCTCGTAAGAGTATCGCCCCGCAGCCGTCAATGACGTTAAGAGCATGGCCGCAATCCCATAGGGCCAGGGAAGCCGTCGGCGGAAGAACAGATACACACAAAGCGCCATGATCCAGAACGCGATTACGGAGGGAAATCTCAGACCGAACTCGCTCCTTCCGAAGACGCTCTCCGATCCGGCAGCGAGAGCAAATCCCAACGGGGGAAAGACTCCGTCCACCTTGAGGAACGACCAGAGTCTCCCAGGCGAGGTTACTAGCGTCGCTGCGTTGAATGTGCCAATCTCATCGAACCAAAGCTTCTCCCTGGCCGCGCGTATACACGTCGGTACAAGATAAACGGCGGACAGCAGGACCAGCCACGGCGCCGGCCCCCAGCGGCGAAACCCACTCGGGCTGGCGACGCCGGACTCGGGCAGATCGGCAATAGAAATTGCGGCTGCAGTGAGTGGCACAATGAATCAGACACCAGCTTACACTCCACACACATAGCTGACAACTGACGCCGCTGTTGGCGCGCTTGGCTGTTAACTATAGTTAGGCACGAGCGCAGGCCCGGCGCGCAAAGCGCGCCTAAAGCTACCGACCACCTCAGCCGATACATACTCGGCCCCACATGCCCGCCACCATTGAACTGGACCACCCCGTCCGGCAGGAATCCTACCTCCAGCACGGGAGCAGCTTCGTCGACCGCCTCCGCACGCGCCTCGTCGAACGCGAAATCCTGAAACGCCTCCCGCGCACCGGCAGTCTCCAGGTGCTGGATCTTGGCTGCGGATATCACGCCGCGTACCTGAAAGCCATCGGGGATCGCCTGGCCCACGGCGTGGGCGTGGACTTCCGGGTCAGTGAAGAAAGCCGCCGCCATCCGCGCCTCCGCTTCGTCGACTCTTCGGTCGAAGAGGCCTTGCCGGCGCTTCCGGCGGAAGCCTTCGACGTGGTCCTGTTGATCTCGGTCCTGGAACACCTTTGGGATCCGGTCCAATCCTTAAGCCACTGTCAGCGTGTCCTGAAGCCCGGAGGCCGGCTCCTGGTAAATGTCCCGACCTGGTATGCCAAGCCGGTCCTGGAAGTGTCCGCGTTCAAATTCGGAACCAGCCCAGCGCTGGATATGGATGAGCACAAGATGTACTATTCGAAGAGGGACCTTTGGCCCCTGCTAGTGCGCGCCGGCTTCAAGCCTAGCCGCATCCGCCTTGAATACCGGAAACTATGCATGATTCTGTTCGCCACGGCGATCAAGCCGTAGATGACTGGGTCCGCCATTGGATGGATTTCAGTGCCGCTGGCGCGCAGGCCATATTCGATGCTGGCGCCAGGCATGGTATGCTCGGGCGTCATGGGGACAGCGCGCAAGATCACCGTCGAGGTGCCGCCGGAGCTTCTCGAAAAGGCTCAGCGAGCCAGCGGCAGCGGCATCGCCCAAACAGTTCGTGCCGGCCTGCAGTTGGTGGCGGCGTCGCAGGCCTACGCGCGACTGGGCCAATTCCGGGGCAAGGTTCGCTTCGCGCACACGTCCGCTGAGTTGAAGGCAGACCGATGATCGCGGTGGACACCAGGTCCTCGGTCGCCTTTCTCCAAGGAGATGCCGGCGAGGACGTGGAACTGCTCGATAGGGCGCTGCAGGACCGGCAGGTGCTAATGGCGCCCGCTCTTTTGGAACTGCCGTTCATCGCGGTCAGGCTTGGCCACTGGCAGCGGGCAGGCCAGGTGCGAGCGAGGGTGTTGGCAAAGCGCCGTAAGGCGCTTCTCTATCGCGGCAAGTAAGGAACTGGCACCGGATCCGGTGCGTCCGCCTCCAGCAGCCAGACCTCGCGGCCCCGGTAGTAATCCAGCAATTCGCGATTGGCCGCGTCCCCCATATCGCGCGCCCACACAATCGCCGAGCCGTCGATATCGGCGTGATTGTATACCCATTCCTCAAAGACGTTGTGATCGGGCGCATACCGCACTAGCACCAAATGCCGCCCGCGCTCGCTCTCCAGCCGGTGAATCACGCCGTCGCGGTGCGCGGTGAACAGCTTGTGCGGATACTCGTCGTCGGTGAGCCGTGAAGCCTGGATCGCCGCGACGCCAAAGAACAACAGCGTGAAGGCTGCCAGCACGCGAAGCCCGAACTTCACCTTCAGATATTGCGCGCCGAGCAGCACCAGAAGCAGCACCAGCCCGGTGGCCGGCGCAAAGTAATGCGGATTCGAGAACCGCTCCAGCAATAGCCCGGCCGTCGCCGTTCCCGAGATGGCGAGAGCCATCCGGACCTTCCTGCCGCACCTTAGAAACACGGCGGTAAACAAGGCCATCGCCGAAACCGGTGTCAGGAAGTACCGCAGCGCCGTCAGAAACGAGATCGCCACGCGCGGTGGGAATGATCGGGCTATGTTGTAGTACGACAGATCCCACGTCTCCCAGAACCGCCGCATCACCTCGTGCCGGTAGACGGGCATCCGCCCCAGCGGCATCATCCAGAAGATCGGCGATGCGCCGTACTGCGCCTGGTTCAGAGCGTAAGGCATCAGCAGCGCGTGTCCGGTGACGCGGTAGTTGTAGTAGAGCATCGCCGCCAGCCCGCAGCCCAGGATCGCCGCGGCGGGCAGCGCCACTCGTCGCGCGAGCAGTTCACCGAATGTCCGCCGCGCGCGCCGCCGCCAGATCCACAGCGCGCCACCCGCGGCCGCCGCCGTGACCGCGCCCTCGTAAGGCCGGCTATTGGCCAGCGCTACCAAACCCAGCGCCGCCAGCGCCGCCACGCCCGCCGTGGGACGCCGCGCCAGCCGTGGCACCGCTCCCACCAACAGCGCCCCCGCCGCCGCCGCGATCGCGCCTCCCATATACGAATTGACCCAGTACCCGGCTATACCCCACTGCGCCACCGCCATCAAACCGCCCAGCAGGGCGTAGCGCGGCGGCAGCCAGCCCTGCAGCATCCAGGTGAGCGCCGCGCACATTAGCCCGCAGCTCAGCCAGACGCCATACCAGGGATGCCCAAACAGCTTCCAGCCCAGCGCCAGAAATAGCGACTGCGCCGGTGGATACTTGCTGTTGTAGGTAGGCTGGAAGTTCTCGTGGAAGGTTTCGAAGTGTACCCACATGGGGTGCGGCGGGTTGGTCACCCGCCCCAGGCAGAAAGTCTCCGCACCTAGGAGGTAGGCAAACTCGTCATGAACGGCAGGCTGCGGAATCGGTCGCACCGGCAGGAGCGCCAGGCGCAGGGACAAGGCCAGCAGGGCTACGCCCAAGCACGCTACGATCCTGAATTGGGCCGGCCTGAGAGGCCAGCGCAGGCTGAGAGCCTGCCCCACGGCTTTACCTCGCGGCCATCAGCGCCCGTAAGCGCCGCGCCCGCTCGGGAGCCCGCAGTTGCCGCAGCGCCTTGGCTTCGATCTGCCGGATGCGCTCGCGCGTGACGTCGAACTCCTGGCCGATCTCTTCGAGCGTATGCTCCCGCTCGCAGCCGATCCCGAACCGCAGCCGGATCACCTTCTCCTCCTTGGGAGAAAGCGTCTTCAGGATGCCGGCGGTCTCGTCGCGCACGTTGGTCTCGATCACTGCGTCTACCGGCGATCCAACCCAGCGGTCTTCGATCAGGTCGCCCAAGGCTGACTCGCCGTCGCGCCCGACCGGCGTCTCCAACGAGACAGGGTCGCGCGAAATGGTCTTCAGCTTTTGAACCTTCTCCACCGGGATGTCCATCCGGCGTCCAATTTCGTCATTTGTAGGAGTCCGGCCCAGTTCCTTCTCCAACTCGCGCGAAGCCCGCAGGAACTTGTTCATGCTCTCGTTCATGTGGACCGGAATGCGGATGGTTCGCGACTGGTCCGCAATGGCGCGCGTAATAGCTTGCCGGATCCACCAGGTGGCATAAGTCGAAAACTTGTAGCCGCGGCGGTATTCGAATTTGTCGGCCGCGCGCATCAAGCCGATATTGCCCTCCTGGATGAGGTCCAGCAGGTGAAGTCCGCGGTTTACGTACTTCTTGGCCACCGAAACCACCAGGCGGAGGTTGGCCTCCACCAAGTCCTTCTTGGCGCGCTCGGCTTCGGCTTCCCCGTGCCGGATTACCGTCAGCGTGTGCTTCAGGTCGGGCAGACTGGCACCCGCCATGGTCTCCCGTTTGCGGATCTCCTTCTTCAGGTCCTTCAGCCGCTGCTGGATTTGCGGCTGGCCGGGCGCTTTCACCTCGATCTTCTTGGCCTCGCGATCCAACTGGCCCAGTTCCTCGACGGCGCGCTCGATCTCCTTGGAAAACTCCTTCCATCTGATGGAACGAAAGGGGATCGCTCGAATCCCCAGCGACACCTGCACCTTGGTCCGGTTCAACCGGCTGCACCAGCGCTTACGCTGCTTCTTCAAGTTGACCGGTATGGTCTCCACCTTCTCGGAGACCTGCTGCAGCTTGCGGTATACCGCGATCAAATCGGTGAACAATTTCAGCAGATCGGCGCGCTTCTTGAGGTCGGCCGGGGTGCCTTCCTCAACGTCGCCTACGTCCACCACGTTGTCGATCTCGTCGGTGCCTTTCTTCAACTGCTCGGCCAGTTCCACCACCACCCGCTCCACCAGTGCCGAGCGGCTGATAGCCTTCTGCATGCGCAACTTGCCGCGCTCCATGCGCCGGGCCAAATCCACTTCGCCTTCCCGCGTTAGCAGCGGAACCGCTCCCATTTCACGCAGATACACGCGTACCGGATCGTCGGTGTAGATGGACTCTTCCACCGGCGCGGGATGCAGGAAATCCGCCTCGTGACCTGCCTCGGGATCGAAAAACTTCGCATCTTCCTCGAAATTGAGGCCCAAGGCGTCCGGATTATCCGCTAAGAATTGATCTTCGAATTGATCCACCGTTCGACTCACCTCCCCCAAATCAACGCCGCTTGAAAGTATCTCGCTTGGTTAGATTCTGGGGCTCCTGAAAAGCTTCGGACTTGTTGGTTCGGCACGCCAATGCGGGGGGCTACCTACGCCACCGGCACATCAATTGATGATAGCATCGATCGTCTGGAAAGTTAAGTCCTATCTTTAAAGATGTTTCAGAACGGTTTTGGTTACAGGAGATACCGGCTACTACGGCACTTTGTGCCGCATCAGGTTCTTCAGCTCGTTAAAGAACGCCTCCTCATCCTGAAAGTCGCGGTACACCGATGCGAATCGCACGTAAGCGATCTTATCCAGGTCCCGCAGCGCATCCATGAGCATCTCTCCTATTTCAATAGTAGATATCTCCCGGTCTGCTGAATCGGTGACCTTCCCCTCCACCTGGTCCACCAGTTCCGCCAGCCTTCCCATGCCTACGGGACGTTTCTCACAGGCCTTCAGCAGCCCAGCCAGGACCTTTTGGCGGTCGAACTTCTCCCGGCGGCCGTCCTTCTTGATGACCATATAGGGAACTTCATCGATACGCTCGTAGGTAGTGAAGCGCCGCTCGCAACCCAGGCACTGCCGACGGCGCCGGATGGCGTCACCCTCCCGGCTCTCGCGCGAGTCCACGACCTTATCTTCTATGTGATTGCAGAAAGGACACTTCATACGTCAACCTCGGGTTCCAACTGCTTTAGAGTGCGCCAGCGAATGCCGTCGTGCAGCGCCAGCGCCACGCCTGGCGGAACAACTACTACAAATGAAATAAACCAAAGTACAAGTGCTACACTTGTAGATATTTCAAGGGGAACGCGGAACAGCTCCGTCAACACCAGCACCGAAACCACCTGCGTGCCGCCGCCCACTCCCGGAATTTGGACCACCGCCCCGAAAGCCAGGAACCCCAGGAAGATCAGCACGTCCAGCCAGCCGAAGTGCAGCGCGTCGCCGAACGCCCGCATAACAAAATAAACGGTCAGGGCGATAGTGGCCCACTCGAGCACGGTGTACCAGACTACCAGCAGCATCGCCTTCTGGCTTTTGGTGGATGCCACCCCTTCGACGAACGCCGTGATCAGACGATCGGCCTTCTTGAAGTGGCGTTCCGGCAAGGCAGACAGTGCGCCCAGCAGCCGCCGCCGCATGCCTGCGGAGAAGTGGCGGAACGCCGCCAAGAGCCCCAATACCACAACAGACAATGCCCCCACCAGCCATCCGCCCGTGGCGAACACCCACGACAGCGCCGGCCCCAGGGCGGCATCGGAACGGCGCACGCGGCCCAGCGCGAAGCCGAATATGGCTAGCACGATCAAGACATCGTATATGCGTTCCAGCACCAACGCCGCCATCTGCGAAGAGGTCGAAACTTTCTCTTTGCTGGCAATCAGATACGGCCGCACAAATTCGCCCGGGCGCCCCAATACGGTGATCGCGCTGAAGCCGATCACGGTGGCGGAAAACAGGTTCCACAGGCTGGGGTCCGGCTTAACCGGCCGCATCAGTACGCGCCAGCGCAACGCCCGGCCGTAGTAGCCGGCCATCACGGACCCGCTGGCCGCCGCCAGCCACCACCATCTCAAAGCCAGCAGGGTGGCGCGGAACGCACGCCAGTCGAAGCCCCGGCTCTCCAGGAAACGGCGCACCAGCCAGATCCCCACAGCCAGGCCCGCCACCCCCACTGCCAGCCATTTCCAGTTGCGTTTAATCGGAGATCCTCATTTCCCGGAGAGAATGAACCTAACACGGCGGTTTCGGAAATGCTACACAGCAAGCGCAATTATGTTGTAAACGGCTGCTGGAGGCGCGGCTGCCGCCAGCGCAGCGACAGCCCGACGGCGCCTGCAACCACGAGCCATTTTACAATTTCGTGTTGCATGCCGTTGCATTTCGTCGCTCCCAGCAATGAATCCCCGGGGCTGCCCCCGCGATTGGAAATTGGCTTTCCTGATTCGCTTTTGTTGAAAACAAAGGGAAAAATTGGGTTCGTCGTCTGGCCCGGACCCCTGCCGACCTGCGGCCGGTGGACCGGCGAGGGCGCCCGCCCCACTCGGTGTTGATTCGGAAACAGGTCATGGATCGCGCGTGATTTTCGCGCTTGTGCATTTTTGAAAACAAAGGGCCAAATTGGGTTCGCTTCGTAAGCCTCGTTTGGGATCGTCCGAATGGCCCGGATGATGCGCTCCACCCGATGCAAGCGTAGCATGAGGACGATGGAAACTCGGTTGACGGATTGTCTTTGGGCGTTTGTTTTCAACGTGGACGGTTGAGTCCGAGTTGCGTCACCGTTGCCGGTTAAGAAGGGGCTGACAGCCCAGCGCGGCTGGCAGGATCCGTGATTTCGGCGGAGGGCCCACATGCGCCCGGCTGTATGATAGGGGCTGCGCTATTTGGTAGGATCGCAAATGCAGCGACCAAATCATGCATGCCGTAGTAAGCGGACGACAACGTCCACGGTCCGCCGTCTCCTACTGGCATACGCGGCGCTGAACGCTGTCCTTTACAGCATGCTGCTGCCCCTATGGGAGGGATTCGACGAGCCTTTTCATTTTGGCTATGTTCAGCAGTTGGCGAACGGCCAAGGCTTGCCCGACGCCCGGACCGCGCGTTTGTCGCGCGAGGTCTGGGAGGCTATCCTGCACGCGCCGGCCAGCGATCCCGTGAAAGCCAACTTGCCCCAAGTGGTCACGTACTCTGAATACTTTTCCTGGCCGCCGGAGCGTAGGACAGGCGTGCAACGGAGCCTGCGCGACATTCCCCGCGATTACCGCTGGCAACTTTCGAACGCCGGGAATTACGAAGCGCACCATCCACCTCTGGCGTATCTTGCGCTGGCGATTCCCGAGCGTCTTCTGGCCGGTATTCCACTTCCGCCGCGGGTCCTGATCCTGCGAATCGTTGCTGCGTTGGCTGGCGCCTTCCTTTTATTCACCGCCACCGTTGCCTTATGCTCGCAGCTTTCAATCGGCGAGGCGCACCAGAACGTTGTGCTGTTCTGCGTGCTGTCGTCGCAAATGACCTGGGCTACTCTGGCGCACGTGACGAACGACTGGCTGGCGGTGCCGCTCGCGGTTTGGACCCTGGTGTTCATGATTCGCGCCGCATCGTCCCCGGCGCCCGCCAATCTTGTGCCGGCGTCATTGATTCTGTCCGCGGGATTGCTCACCAAGGCCTATTTCCTGGCGCTCGTGCCAGTGCTGTCTGGCATCGCTGTAATCGGGGGAGGCTCTCGTAGGGGAAAGCTTCGTGGGTTCCTGACCCAAGCGGCCATAATCGCGATCTGCGCAGCGCCTTGGTACATCCGCAACTATCGTCTGTACGGCGTCCTTACCGGCATGCAGGAAGCGCGCGCCGGCGTTGGCCCGTCCAAAGTTCTCGGCGCGGCATTCGCCCTCGACTGGCGGCGTGTAGTGGCCGGCAGTATTCGCGCCGCACTGTGGACCGCCAACAACACATTCCACAGCTTCTCCTTGGGCACCATGAATCTGGTTGTCGCCGTGTGCACGGCGGCTTTCTTGCTTTGGGTCTTCAGCCGCCACACTCTCCGGGAGCGGGTGGTGATGGCTTACTGCGCGGCATTCGCCTTGGCCATCGCCTATGCGACTGTGATGGTGTACGTTGGCACAGGCAATCCGCTCTCCACGCCCTCTGCATGGTACGCGCAGGTCCTGGCGATTTCGATCGCTCTCCTATTTGGCTACGTGCTAGCCGTCACCTACGTTTTCAAGTTGATTCCGCTCTATGCCGGGCATGCAGGGCGCGGCTCCTTAAAAGACATCGCCGCGCTGTATCTGGGCAGATTCCATCTTCTGAGCGCCAACCTCGATTCAGCCGCCATCGGTCCCACTCCGCTGATCCTTGCCTTGACGTTCGGAGTGATCCTGCTGATCCTCACGCTGGAGATCCTGCTGGTTCGCGGTATCCTCGCGTCTGGCGCAAGATCCTCTTCATACTCGGAACCCGCCTCGAAGCCATCAGGCTCTGCCCGGCGCTATTGAACCTGCGGCGGAGAACGCATTCCAAGGTGCGTGCCTGTGTGACCGCGCAGCACCCGCTCCCTGCTCGACCAAGTGCTGGCGGCCTTCGAAGCGACCCCGGATTACGATCTGGATTTGATGCAGCCCGGGCGCGCGGCGGGACGGCCCCGGAGCCCCACGCGACCTCAGGACACTACCGGCCAAACAACGCCGCGGGCCCCCGTTCACACGTTCCCAAAATATACTTCCCCAGTGTTTTCAATCGCCTGCCCAAAATGCCCCCCGCATTCGCCAATCCCTCCCCATAGCATGAGGGCGAAGGGAACGGTACACACATGAAAAACCGGAACGAACAGCACACCCCCAGCGAGGCCCGCATCAGAGCGAATCGCGAAAACGCGAAGAAATCTACTGGTCCGCGCACCCCTGAAGGTAAGGCCGCATCCAGCCGCAACCACCTGCTCCATGGCCTGCGCGCCAACAAACACATCCTCCCCGGCGAGGATCCGGAAGACTTCCTCGCCCTCCTCCACGACCTCTTCGACCGCTTCCTCCCAGTCGGCGAAGGCGAGGAAAAACTGGTGCTCCGCATCGCCGCTGACCAATGGCGCCTCGACCGCACCCTCCCCATGGAAGCCGCCGTCTACCGCCAGTGCCTCGAAGTGGTCGCCGCCCGGGACTACACCCGCAAACGGGAATTGGTCAACCATAAACGGAACCACGAACGGAACCCCGAAATACCGCCCGCCCCAGCGCCCCCCGACCCAGGCGACCGCCTGACCCGCGCCTTCATCGTCGACGGCGATGGTCGCAACTCCCTCACCCGGCTCGCCCGCTACGAAACCAGCATCGAACGCTCTATCGACCGCTGCCTCCGCCAGTTGCAGGCTTATCAGGCAGCGCGTATCGCCGCCGCACCTGAGGCCAGCCAAGCGGCCCCACCTGCCGAAACCGCCCCACCGGAGGCGGAGCAGGCCACCCCATCCGAGCCAACGCCCGCCGCAACCCCTTCAAAAAAGCGGGATTACCATTCGAACCCAAATAATGAGGGTATCGCTCAACCCGCTGCACCCTCCGCCCCGCCGCAGCCGCCCCAGCCCCAGACCCCCACCCCCGGTCCCCGGCCGCCGCGCGCAGCGCCACCCGCCCCCTAGCTTCCGGGAAAAAATGAACCTATCATGAGAATGCCTCGTTTCTTTAAATGTAAGCCGGATGAACACGATACACCGGTAAGAAGGTTCAGGAGGAGGACGAGGCGATTATGGCTGCCGCGGCCCTGGCGATGGTTTCGGGCGCTCCGTTTCGAGAAAGAACGGACAGCGGTGGCCAATATTGGGTAAAACAGAGTTTGGACCTCGATCACAGCCTGGTGGAGCGGTGTCTGAGCGGCGACGAAGCCGCCTGGGAGGATTTGGTCAAAACCCACACCCGCCGCGTTTACGGGCTTTGTTATCGTTTCACGGGAAAGGACGGCGAGGCGCAGGATCTCACGCAGGAGGTGTTCCTGCGGATCTACCGGACGCTGAAATCGTTCCGCGCCACGGAAGGCGCTTTCACCACCTGGCTGGCGCGCCTGACGCGCAATTTGCTGATCGATAATTACCGGCGCACGCGCCAGGAGCGCCTGACGGATTCGATCGAAGAGCAGCTTCCCCGGGTGGAGGAATCGGTCTCGGCGGAGTCCCGGCCCGAATCCATGGTGGCCGGCCGCGAGGCCAGCGAGATTTTGCAGACGGGCTTGCAGAAGCTGTCGCCCGAGTTGCGCGAGGCGGTCATCTTGCGCGACTTGCAGGATATGGAGTACCGGGAGATCGCCGACATCCTGCGCATCCCGGAGGGAACCGTGAAGTCCCGGCTGAACCGGGGCCGGGCCGAGTTGGCCCGCGTTTTGCGAAGGCAGAAGGTACTGGTATGACGTGCGCGGAATTGGAAAATCTTATCTGCGACTACGTTGACGGCACGTTGGGGCCGGACGCCAGAGCTACGGTCGAGCAGCACTTGGCCGGCTGCCGGGGTTGCGCCGAGTTGGCCCGCGACGGGGCCGCCGCCGTGGGATTCATGGAGCGCGCGGCCGAGGTGGAACCTCCGCCGGAGTTGATGACCCGGCTGCTGTTCCACGCTCCCTGGGCCAATGCCAAGACCGCCGCCACGGGCGCAAGGAACTGGTTCCGCAAGGCGCTGCACCCGGTTTTGCAGCCGCGCTTCGCCATGGGAATGGCCATGACCATCCTGTCGTTCGCCATGCTGGCGCGGTTCGTAACGCCGGCGCGTCAGTTGCGGGCGGCGGACCTGGCGCCGGCGCAGGTGTGGGCCTCGCTCGAAGACCGCGTGTACCGCGGCTACCAGCGCACCGTAAAGTTTTACGAGAGTCTCAAGGTCGTTTATCAGATTCAATCCAAGTTGCACGACTGGCAGCAGCAACAGGAAGAAGAACCTAAGCCGGCGGCGGATACGGAGAAATCCGGCCGCACTCCGGACACGCACCGGCTGCCAGTGAAGGGAACCGAGGACAGGCCGGGAGGCCTGTCCCACTGACGTTAGGGGAGACCGTTATGAACTGCTTTAACCATTCCGAAACGCCCGCCGTCGCCTATTGCCGCGCCTGCGGCAAGGCGCTCTGTACCGAATGCAAGCGCACCGCGCAAGGCACCATTTTCTGCGATGAGCATGCGCCGGCCGCCACCATCTCAGACGCCGTTCGACAGGCCCTGGTGGACCGCATCGCGCAGGAAACCGCCGCCGCAGCCTCCCCTCCAACCCCTCCAGGGTACATCGCTACGAGCGACGTCTCTCCTGGCCTCGCCTGCCTGCTGGGCTTCATTCCCGGAGTGGGCGCCATATACAACGGCCAATATGCCAAGGGACTGGTGCACGCCATCATCTTCGGGCTGCTGGTGTCGATCACCAGCTCGGGCACGGCGGGCGACCTGGAACCGCTCTTTGGCATCATGATCGGCGTCTGGGTCATGTACATGGCGCTGGAGGCCTATCACACCGCGCGCAAGCGCCGCGCCGGCGAGCCTGTGGACGAATTCTCCAGCATTCTGGATGTGCATGGCCGCCGCAGCGGCTTTCCCGTCGGCGCCATTACGCTCATCGGGTTGGGCGTGCTGCTGTTGCTCAACACCATGGATGTCATCCAGCTCCGCTACCTGTTGCGATACTGGCCCATTCTGCTGATCCTGGCGGGCGCCTACATGCTCTTCGTGCGGGTGGCCGGCGACGGTTCGGTGCGGCAAGAGGTGCGCCATGAACGCCAATGATGTCAATTTGCTCCGGGCCATTCGCTGGCCCGTGACTCTGATCACGCTGGGCACGCTGTTCGCCCTGAACAATTTTACGAACTACGGCTTCCATCAGACCTGGCCCGTGCTGCTGATCGTGTTCGGATTGCTGAGCCTGCTGGGCCGCACCACTAGTATCCCGCCCGCGGGGGTGCCTCCATCCGGGTCGAGTCCCGGAGCCGGAGGCGCGCGATGAGACGCCGCTCGGTGACCGGGCCGATCCTGCTGATCCTGCTCGGCGCCGGATTCCTGGTCTACAATCTCCGGCCGGATATCCAGCTCTTCGACCTGCTGTCGCAGTACTGGCCGTTCCTGCTGATCGCTTGGGGTTCGCTGCGTCTGGTGGAAGTGCTGGTGGACTATTTCCGCGGCAGCCTGCAACACGCCGCCGGTCTCAGCGGCGGGGAAGTGGTGCTGATCGTTTTCATCTGCTTCATCGGTTGGGGAGCTTTCGAGGCCCATAACCACGGTGTACATTTCCGGCCCGCGTGGGAGGCTTTCGGCGAGCACTACGATTTCAATGTCGGAGACCAGAAACCGGCGGGCAACGTCACACGCGTGGTGTTCGAGAATAACCGCGGCAACCTGAAGGTGGTCGGCGCCGACACCGCCGAGGTCAAGGTCACTGGACGCAAGACCATCCAGGCCATGAATCAAACCGAGGCGGACCGCGGCAACGACAGCACGCCGCTCGAGATCGTGACGCAGGGGGACACCATTACGGTGCGCACCAATCAGGACCGCAATCCCACCAGCGGCAAGATCTCCGAGGATCTGGAAATCACCGTTCCCAGCCGCGTCAGCGTGGAGGCGCACGGCAACTACGGCGACTTCGACGTCAGCGAAGTGAACGGGAGTGTGGTGCTGCAGTCCGATCGCGCCGATGTGCGCCTGAATAAAATCGGAGGCAATGCGCGCGTCGAGATGCAGCGCAGCGACCTGGTCCGCGCGGCGGATCTGAAGGGCAATCTGGATTTGCAGGGCAAAGGCTCGGATATCGAACTGGAAAACATCGCCGGACAGGTGACCATCAATGGATCGTATTCAGGCAACCTGGAATTCAAGAACGTGGCCAAGCCGCTGCATTTCGAATCGCCCAACACGGACCTGCGGGTGGCGGCGCTGCCGGGACAGATCAGCATGGATCTGGGAGAGCTCACCGGCAATAACCTGGTGGGGCCGGTGCATCTGGTCACCAAATCCAAAGATGTGAAGATCGAAGACTTTACCAATTCGCTGGAGCTGGAAACCGACCGCGGCGACATCGAACTGCAGCCCAAGCACATGCCGCTGGCCAAGATCGATGCGCGGTCGCGCAGCGGCCAGATCAGCCTGGTGCTGCCGGATAAAGCCGCGTTCCAGTTGGTCGCCACCACCGATCACGGCGAGGCCGTGAACGAATTCGGCTCGCCCATTCAGAAGGAGACCGATGGACACTCGTCGTCGTTGAAGGGGACTGTTGGGCAAGGCGCCAGCATCCACGTGGTCACCGAGCGGGGCACCGTTACGGTGCGGAAGGCCGGCTCCGAGAACGAAGAAGCGGAAAAACCGGAGAAGGCGGAAACATAGCTGGTGGGGCCGGCCCTCGGCCTGCGCGGGGCTCTCAGCCCCGCGCGCATTCTGATAGTCTAATGTTTCCTTGGGGCAACTGGGGAGGAGCCCTGGAGGCTTTGTATAAGGTAAGAGAGCAGGTGTTGCATTCCGGTCTATATCGCTGCACGACTTGCGGCGTTATGATCCCCCTGAACGCCGGGGAGACGCTGCCCGCATGTCCCAGCCGCTGCGCCGATGGCATCTGGAGCTTCTTCAACGAAAAGTGGAGCACTCCGCCCGGAGAAATTCGCGAAACCGCCGAGTCCTTTCCGGCCCATAACCTGAGCGGCGATCCGCGGCAGATTCCGGTGGGCGCCCGGTTGACCGAGGTCCATATAGGGCCGGAGCATCAGGGCCTTCCGCGCACCGATCCCAACCTGGCTGCCTTCCATTTTGACGGTCAGGTCTACTTCGGCAGCGCCGCGGAACTGTTTCACAAGACTCGCGTGATTCGGTAATTCGGGCCCGGCCCCACAGCTTTAGCGCAGAATTTGCCAGGAGTCGCCCAGCACCCCGATCATGGCGGGGAGGAAAAAGGTAGCGGGGCTTTCCTTGTGCGCATACTCCAGGGCATGGTGGCGGTTGGTGCGCAGGCATTCGATCATGCGTCCACCGGCGACCAGGCGCAGATCGATTTCGCGCGGTTCGAGAGGCAGCAGGCTCCATTCCTCGTTTGCCGCATGCTGCTCGATGGCTTGGGTCAAGGTACGGCGCAGGGGCTGCGGCGACACTCCGTAGGCCCCCCTCGTGATCTCTTCGAGGCGCAGTCTGTTGATCTCCACGAATTCCGCAATGCGTCCCGCCGCCAGCAGGCCGTGCAGATACGCAAGGTAGTCGTAGGCGCGCGCGCGCAGCACCCGGTCGAACGATTCGTAGCGTTGCGCGGATTGCCAGGCCCATGGACCGTACGCGAAGTCGACGTTGAATCTTCGTTCCATCATGACCGGCAGCGGCGCCGCCAGGCCCTGCCATTCCAGTGTGGCCAGCGGAGAGGGGTTAGCGGCGGCCACGGATTCCGACGGGCTGTACTGCGCCACGCGGACGGAGAGCGATGCCGGTCCCGTGTAGGAAGCGGCTTCTTCGTCCGATGCCCAAGGCTCGCCGGCGGCGCTGGGGCGCGGAGCGGCGTGCAACAGGATACCGAGCGCGTTGCCCCCCAACACGGCGAACTCATTCACCGGGATGCTTACGGGCGTATCCGCTTCTCCAGGCAGAAGCATGGCGACGGACGCGCCGTTCAGCCAGATTTCGGCGCGCAGGTTCTTCGTCTGCACACGAACGATCAAGCGGGGATTGGGCATGGTGACTCCTGAGATCCAAGCATGGCTCTTACGGGGGTGGGAACGTAAACACGGCGAACCGGGGATCCTCTTCGATAATTTCCACCTCGGAGCTAGAGCTTCCGAACAGCCGGCATCCGGCGGTCAAGGTCCTATTCACGGCCTCGCGAGAGATCAAGATCTCACCAGTGAGTACGGCGTCTTCACTCACCCATGTAAAGTTCTCCGTATTGGTCTTGAAGGACGTCTCGATGCCAACCGATCCCTTGACAAACCACATGAGAACGCCCTCGAGGGATCCGGACAACTCCAGTTCACCCTCCGGCTCCGCGCTGACTTCGGGCGAGTCGTCCGGGCTCTTTTTCTCGATGCTCGGCAGGGAGATGCTGATGGCGCCTTCGCCTTTCAGCACCAACATTAGATCCGCCATACCGAGGAACTTGTAGCCGACCGAGAGACTGATCTCAGCGGTCATAAGTACAAGCTGCAGCGAGCCGCTGTACTGGAGAAAGACCCGATCGTCGGTGAACTCGGTGTAACCCCAACTGGCGGTTATTTTGCCGGCTAAGAACTGGCACTCGATCGAGAAGCTGAATCCGGGGCCGACCTGCATGTCTTTGATCCAGCCGCTCAACTGCTTCAGGGCATATTCCGCGCTGCGGATCATGCGGACCAGCTTGATGATGTCGTCGATCGGCGCTTCAAGCTTGCGCACGCCGTCGGTCTGAGTCAGCTTGACCTCCAGCTCGTCGACGAAATCGTCGTCGTCGTCGCCGCTTTCTTTATCGTCCATGTCGGCGGCGAACTGCTGCACCGGGGTGGTGTTCGTTAACTGGATGTAGTCCTGGTTGCTTTCGTAATACTCGCCGTCGTCGTCTCCGTCCTGATCGTCGTCGCTCCAACTGCTGCTGGCGGTCTCGTATTTGAGCGAATCCGGCTGCAGGAAGGCGGGGATCGACAGTTCCAACTCATATTGGTCCGCCGGGAAGATCTGGATATTGCCGCTCAACGATGCTACTGAACCGGCGCCGGGCTGGGCGGGGAGGCCGCAGCAATCGGCGGTCACCGAGCAGGTCTGCGGCGACTGACCGAACACGGCGTTGATTACCGCCCAAAGCCCGATTTCGCCGTCGTCCCCCGGCATGGGCGGACGGTTGAAGCTCAGCGTCTGCTTCTTGGTCACCTTGGACGTGGAGTCATCCGGCCCGTCGGCGGTCAGCTGCGGATGCGTCGCCAGGCTGCAAGTTGCTTGCATCTGCACCAGGGCGTTCACCTGGTTCGGCGGATTTGCTGTGGATTTCGCGGTGATCTGAAAGGTGCCAGCGGGCGGCAGCAAAGTCGGGGTTGACGACCGGTCGAGGGCCTGGCCCTGGCGTATCTGGACGCTGCGAGTGCCTTCCTCTTCGCCCATCTCGGCTTTCGGTTCCGTGAAACTCAGCATCGCCAGGTTGCAAGGTTGGACGGGAACCGGTTTGGCCTTCGGACAGCCTTGCACCGGCTTTCCGGCAGGCTGCGATGGCGAGAAGTTCTTCTTCAGCGCCGTGCTGGTGTTCTTGCTTTTCTTCTTGCCCATCAGTTCTCCGCCGCGGATTCCTCTTGCTCCGCCTGCTCGATCGCCATGGCCAATTGCGCGGCCTTCAGCCGGGGCTCTACATCGGGCTCAGTGAGAATCTTCTGATAGGGCAAGTCGCTGCGCGAATCGAAGTCCATGCTGAACATCACTCCGCAAGCTACGAAGGCGGCCACTTCGAACTCCGTGGTCAGGCCATAGGCCTCGGCGCGCTTCATCAATTCCTGGCAGGTCTTGCGCAGCGCCGGCTCGTCTTCGGGCGGCTCGCCGCCGGAGACCAGTTCGACGAGGCGGTCGAGGAAACGGGCGCTGGTGGAGTCGCCCAGAACCTGGATCTGCTGGGTTCGGATCTGCATCAGGCGGGCCCGCCGACCGGCGCCTCCGTGGCGCGTGTGCGAATCTGGAGTACTTTGGCGCTTCCATCCAACTTGGGATCCGTCAGGATGCGGCGCAGCCATTTAGGCTCACCCGGTTCGGAGCAAGGGCCGCCGACCCGCAAGAGAAGCGCGCAAAACTCGGCTAGTTCCGATTGGGAAGCGATGCCGTGCCGGCGGCCGCGGACGATGGCGCGGTGAACGAATTCCTGCATCTCCGCGGTGTCCGCGGCAAGCTGTTTGCTCAACTTCCTCTCGAAGGCAACATTCGCCGCCTCCTGCATGGCGGCGATTTGTTCGTCTCGCACGATCACTTGGACTCCTGTTGCACCAATTTCCCGCCGCGGACTTCAAACCGCAACGCCGTATCCGGCTCCTCTCCTTCCGCTACGTAACAGACGACAGGGCCGAAGATCTCCGCCAGTTCTTTAGCGTTGCAGGTGGGCAGGAATGTGCGCAGCACGCGCGGATCGTAGTAGCGGAACAGCAAGGGCTTGCCGCTCTCGTCGTGGACCGTAATGAAGCGGCGAAAGTGCTGGCGCATGGTCCGCAGGTCGGCCTCGACGATGGCGAAAATTCCCCAGTGCTTTCCCCAGCCTTCGGAAAGCACCCACTTGGCGAAATCCGACTCCGGCTCCATCTGCGCCAGGTAAGGCGCCACCGGCGCCACTTCCGGCTTGATTTCACCGCGATAGAGACACTCGGCCGGTGGATGCCACTGGGCCAGCTTTTCGAGCAAACCGGGCACCGACGCGCCGTCGAGCACCACGAATGTGGCAGCGCCTTCCCGGAAAATCTCTGCCTGGATCTTCTCTAACTTATCTTTCATCTTTCGCCTGGCGGGCCGCACGGGCCCGCTTCATTCGTCCGGTCAAGTCTCGCAAAACGCCGCGCCCGACTGGGCAGCCTGCTGGAGGCCCGCGGCCATGCCCGCGGCGGTCGAATCTTTCGGCGCCACCGGAAGGGCCACATCGTCTTCCGGCCCTGGCGCGGCACCCGCCGGGGGAGTCGCGGGCGCAGCCGCCGCTGGTGCCGAAGCCGCCGCAGGGCTGATGTCCTGGAGACTCATGGATGCCGGCGTCTGGGCTTGTGACGACGGTGGGGAAGTCACCGCACCCGGGTCCGCGTCCACGGCGTCGGTGGGATCTGTGGGCGCCGTTGGATTAGCGGCCCCGGCCGATCCGGCCGACCCACCGCTGTTGATATAGACCATCGGCCCGCTGATAAACACGCCCGCCGACATCAGGTTGATGAAACTGCCACCGACCTTCAGCGTCAAGCTGACCCCGGACTCGATCACCAGGTTGGTCCCCGCCTTCAGGTGAAGCTCCGTGCCCGCCTCCACGGCGAAGTTGGTTCCGGCTTTCTCCTGGTGGTCCTGGCCGGAGTTCAGCGAGTAGGTGCCATCGATCTTGATGTTCTGGTCGCCCTTCACGTGAACGTGACTATCGCCTCCCACCTGCTCGAACTGGTCCTTGGTGACGTTCAGATTGGTGTTGTTGAGAATAGTCTCGTAGCGGTCGTTCTTGGTGCGCAGGTGCAGATCCTTTTCCGCATGGAGGAAGATCTGCTCACTGCCCTTGCTGTCCTCGAAGCGCAGCTCGTTGAAGCCGCCGCCCTTGCTGCTCATCGATTTCCAGGTGCTCTTGGTCTGGTAAGCGGGCAGGGTATAGGGGGGCATCTGGTCCGCATTGTAGACCGAGCCGGTGATGAGGGGCCTGTCCGGATCGCCTTCCAGGAAACTGACCACCACTTCCTGGCCGATGCGTGGAATGCAAATGAAGCCCCACTGCTTGCCGGCCCAACCCTGGGCGACGCGGATCCAGCAGGAGCTGTTTTGGTCGTCGGTGCCTTGACGGTCCCAGAAGAATTGCACCACAACCCGCCCGTATTGATCCGTCCAGATCTCTTCGCCCGCCTGGCCCACCACCACGGCGGTCTGGGTTCCCTCGATGCGCGGCTTGCGGGCGCGGCGCGCCGGATGGTACGGCACGGAATTGGGAATCGCCTCGAAGCGGTTGCGGTATTCGAACGGGTCCATCTGGCCAGCCCTGTAGCTGGTATTGCGAGCGCTATGCTCCACCATCAGCAGCGTGTAATCGATGTTGGCGGCCACGCGGTAATGGCCCGTCAGCGTGAACTTATAGCCGCTCTGAAAGCCCATGCAGTTGCTTGCGCCCCGCACCGTGGAGATGCCGACTTCCATCTCCTCCAGCCGGACGCGGGCGTAGTGGTCGCCATCGTCCTTGGTCTGGTACTTTCCGGGATAATCGTAGGCTTCGCCTTGCTGTTTGCCCGCTAGGGTGGCGAAAAGGTCGAAATTGGGCTTGGTGAAATCATAGTCGGCGAGCGATGCCTTGCCGGTTTGGACGCGGTACTCGGCTTCCAGGGCGAAGACTACATCGTTGTTGAGGCGCCCGCCCGTGCTGGGCGAATAGGCGACCGATGCCCGGTCGGGCTGGTTGGGGCACACGGCGAAAGCGCTCACATCATCCGCCAGCACCATGGTGTGTTTGTCCGCGGTGTGCTCGAAGAAATAGAAGATGCCTTCCTCTTCGAGCAGACGGGAGACGAAATTGAAGTCGGTCTCGCGGTATTGCACGCAGTACTCGCGCGGGTTGTAGGCGCCTTTCAGGCTCGGTCTGAAATCGAAAAAGCCGCGGTCCTTAAAGACCTTTTCCACGATGTCCGGCACGGACATATTCTGGAAGATGCGGCAATCGGAAAACAGGGTCAGAAACCAGAACCAGGGGACCACTTCGGCCTCGTAGGCGGCCATTCCATCCGAACCCTCTTCGAGCAGCTTCATGCGGCAGATGTTGCCGTGGATGTGGCGCTCGGCGCTGCCCGGCAGACTCAGCGTCAACACGGCCGGCTTGGTCAGCAGGCTCTGCATGTCCACGTTGGGATTGGAGGAGAGCAGCCGCAATACGAAGCGGAACGGATCGGAGACGCGCTCCACGCCCACGAAGCTGTCGAGCAGCAAGGCGTCGTCGCCGAGGAGGCTGCCAAACTTTACGCGAAATGGCCGGTTAATCTGAGTTGGTGCCGACAAGCTGTCTCCGTTGCGGCGGCGGCCGGCTGTCCGGCCGCGCCAGCGTCACCCCGCTCCTACGAGTATACAAAGGAGCCGTCTTCGCCGATGCCGACGTGGATCGCCTCGGGCCTCAAGCCTTCCGCGATGCGGCCCAACAACTGCCTGGAGATATCCGGTAGCAGCGTGTTGGTCAGAATATTATCCACGTTGCGCGCGCCGCTTTCCACTTCCGTGCAGCGGTGCGCTACTTCTTCGATCATGGCCGGATCGTAACTCAGATCGATGTGATGGGTTTCTTTCAGGCGGCGTTGGATCTTGGCTAGCTTCAGCACCACGATCTTCTTGAGGTTCTCATCCCGGATGGGGAAGAAGGGAATGACCACCAGGCGGCCCAGGAAGGCGGGCTTGAAGATCTTGTTCAGCTCAGGCTTGAGGGCGTTCACCAGCCCCGCGGATCCGGGCATCGTTTCGGGATCGGCGCACAGCTTCATGAGCGTATCGGTGCCCGCGTTGGAAGTGAGGATGATGATGGTGTTCTTGAAGTCGATCTGGCGGCCTTCGCCGTCCTCCATCATGCCTTTGTCGAAGACCTGGAAGAACAGCTCCAGCACGTCGGGATGGGCCTTCTCCACTTCGTCCAGAAGCACCACGGCATAGGGCCGGCGCCGCACGGCTTCGGTCAGCACGCCGCCTTCTCCATAGCCTACATAGCCGGGGGGCGATCCCTTCAAGGTGGAGACGGTATGTGCTTCCTGGAACTCGGACATATTAATGGTAATGAGATTGTGCTCGCCGCCGAACAGCAGGTCGGAGAGCGCCAGCGCGGTTTCGGTCTTGCCGACGCCGCTGGGCCCCACCAGGAGAAATGTGCCCACAGGCTTGATGGGATCGTCCAGTCCGGCGCGGGCGGTGCGGATGCGGTGACTGATGGCCTCCAGCGCGTGCGATTGGCCGATGACCCGCGCGCCGAGGTAGGATTCCAGTTTCAGGACGGTGGCGATTTCGTCCTTCAACATCTTGCCGACCGGGATGCCGGTCCAGCCGGAGATGACTTCGCCGACCAGTTGCGCATCCACGCAGACGCGCATCAGCGGTGTCTCGCCCTGGATGGATGCGAGTTCGGTATTGAGTTGGTCCAACTCGGTGCGCAGGGCAGCGCCATCGAAGGCCGGCGCCGGCGCGGCGACGGCCGGAGCGGCGGCGGCTGGAGCGGCGGCAGCGGCTGAGGCAATGGCTGCTGGGGGCGCAGCCATGGCGGCTTCAAGCTGCCCGCGAATTTCGCGAATGCGCGTTACCAGGCCGCGCTCCTTCTCCCAACGGGCGCGCAACTCCACCAGCGAAGCCTCGGTGGCGGCCTTTTGTTTCTCGATGCCGGCGAGGCGCTCGGCATGATCCACACCCACGGCTGCCTCCCGTTGCAGGATGCGATCCTGCACCGACAGATCGTCCAGCGTGCGCATAGCGTCTTCGATGGGACCCGGCGTGGCATTCTGGCCCAGCGACAGGCGCGCGCAGGTGGTGTCGAGGACGCTGACCGCTTTGTCGGGCAACTGGCGATCGGGCAGGTAACGGTGGGAGAGTTTCACCGCCGCGGCCAGCCCTTCGTCCAGGATGCGCACGTTGTGGTGCTTCTCCAGAGCCGGCACCACGCCGCGCATCATCAACTGGCATGCCGTCTCGGTCGGCTCCTCCACTTTCACCAACTGGAAGCGGCGCGCCAGGGCCGGGTCCTTCTCAAAGTACTTCTTGTATTCCGACCATGTCGTAGCGGCGATGGTGCGCAGCTCGCCGCGCGCCAGAGCCGGCTTGAGCAGGTTGGCGGCGTCGTTCTGCCCCGCCTGGCCGCCCGCGCCGATCATGGTGTGGGCCTCATCGATGAACAGAATAATGGGCGTGGGCGAGTTCTTCACTTCCGCAATCAGGCTCTTGAGGCGATTCTCGAATTCGCCCTTGACGCCGGCGCCAGCCTGCAGCAGCGCCAGGTCCAGCGTGCGCACCTCGACGTTCTTCAGCACGGGCGGAACATCGCCCTGCACGATGCGAATGGCGAACCCTTCGACGACCGCGGTTTTTCCTACGCCGGCTTCGCCGACCAGGATGGGGTTGTTTTGGCGGCGGCGAGTCAGAATATCCACCACTTGGCGGATCTCGAAATCGCGGGCCAGCACGGGATCGATCTTGCCGGCGCGGGCATTGCCCGTCAGATTGATGGTGAATTGATCCAGGTTGGGCGTTTTGCCCCCGGCGGGGCGGGGCGAGCCTCCGGCATCCGGCGCCGGGGCAGCGGCTTCTTCCTCGGAGTTGGCTACGATCTGCTGGAAGTCCTTTTTCAATGCGTCCGCATTGATCTTCTGGAACTCGCGGCTGACCTCGCGCATCATGCGCGACAGGTCCTCGTCGGAGGCCAGCGCCAGGATGGTAAAGCCCGAGCGCACCTGACCGGCGCCGTAATCGATGGAGCCCAGCGTCCACGCCTCGGCCAGCATATTGCGCAGCGTGGGGCTCAGCGCCGGATTGCGTGCGTTACCCGACTTCAGTTTGTCGAGACTGCGCGTCAGCTCGGCGGACAGGCGCGATTTGTCCACCTCGAAGTGCTTCAGAATCGCCGACAAATCGGTGCTCGACGAATCGAGCAGCTTCATGAGGTAATGTTCGACCTCAACGTCGTAGTGCGTGCGCGAGACGCACAGGCCGGCGGCGGCTTCCAGCGCGTTGCGGGTGGTGTCGTTCAACTTTCCGATTAAAGCCCTGAGATTGACTGCCATGTTATTCCTTTGTTGGGCAGATGGACTGCCCGGCGTTTAATTCAGCAACAAAACCGTATCGCCCGGGTCGCGCGCAAACGCGGGCCCGGACTTGATCCAACTAAACCAGCCCAGCAGCGGCGCCGTTTCGCCATCCCCGCGTAATTCGCAGGGCGGCACGTCCTCGCGCTTCAGGACCAACTCCACTTCGAACTCGATCTCTCCCCCGGTAAAGAAAGTGGCGATCGCGCGGAGCGGCTCCCACGCGTCTCCGGCGGGCAGGAACGACCGGTATTGGCGCGCCGAGAGTGGGCCAAGCCGGATGCGCCCGCGGGATTGCCGTTCCCAGATTTCGTCGCCGGCGATGGCTCCCATCCCGAGCTGATCGGAGTAGGGAACGCCGCCCTCCATGCGGCACTGGTTGGAAGGTTCCAGGGCCCGCCACGCGCCTACGAATTGCTCGATCTCGACCGGCACGTCGAAGTAATCCGCCAGTACTTGTTGCAGCGCGGCGGCCGAGCGCGGTTGCATGGAGAAGAGGCCGCAATAGTACATCAGCGATTCGTCGGCCACCGCCTGCCGGTTTTCCAAACCCGGCGTGCCCAGACCGACGAAGCTCATCAGATAACGCGAAAAGCGATCCTGTTCCTCGCGCTCGTATGCCACGAAGAAGCGGTATTTTTCCCACGCCTGATAGAACAGCGAGATCATCCTGTGATTGAAGAGGTCGAAGAAATCCTCAAGAGTATAGTCTTTGAGGCGGTCGCGATCCCGGATCAATTCCGTGTAGCTATAGGGCAGCACGCCCATGGGTCCGGTGAGGCCCATGAAGTTGACCTTCATGCGGGCGGGGCCCTCCGCGGACCAGTCCAGCGTTTGAATCTGGCTGGGCGGGAACGCCAGCAAATTGTTGGCGGAGAATCGCAGCACTTCGCGGCTGGGCGGCGCGAAGCGGCCCACCGGCTCGCGGTCCGGCATCATCCGGTGCATCAAGCGCACCGCCTGAAAGAAATGGAACCACCCCGGATGCTCACGCAACTCCTCGCCGAGAAAGGAGCGGCTTACATCAAGATCCTGCGGCCGGCTCGTGGTGGCCATTCGCGCAAGACCTCCTTTCTCTGCTGGACTCTGACGGACAACTGGCTAAAGCTGTTCAACGACGCGTAGAGTCCCAGGAAAGATTCGATCACACTGGCGAACAGGTAGACGCCGCCGCCCACAAACTGTTCTTCGTCCAACTCCAACTCCACCCGGGTGCCGCGCGCAAAGGCGATGCCTTCCTCGGAGACCACGCGCGAAAACTGCCGGCTGCTCTTCAGCCCGGCGATTCCCTCCACGGTCTTGCTGGAGTATGCGGTAGCCGCAAAGTCGTAGAGTTTCAGAACCTCCTGGAGCGCCTCCCGGCCTTCGGAGACAAGCGACAGGTAGTTGAGCGAGAGATGCGAGATCAAGCGCCACTGCATGGCTTTGCCCAGGGGAGGGCGGATCGGCGACGTGGGTTTCCGCAAGGCTACGATGCGCTTGATGGGCGCGCCAGTCTCCAGTTCGAAATCGCCAGCCTCATTTCCAAACGGCAGGCGGGAGGGCAGATCGCGATTGGTACACGTGGTGCGTACCGTCAGCGCGTCGGTGGCTGGGCGGGTGGGCTGGAAGGACAGGTCCACCAGCGCCAGATCCAGCTCCGTGCCATCGTCGTTGGCCCGCACGGAGGGGCGCCGGTTGGCGACCCAGAACGTCTGTTGCTTGTCGCGTTGCGTGGAGTGCCGGAACGAATAGAACGGCTGATACTCGACCACTTCCTGCTGCTGCGCTTTCAGGCTGGCCACGCGGTCCACCGAGAAGACTTCCATGGCCATGGGCCGCCGGGCATCCGGAACAATAGGGTATTCGTACTTCTGCTGGTCGAGCAGGATGGGTTCGGCCGTCTGCGGGAACAGGTTCACCACGGGAGCGCAGCCGAGGCGGAAGGTGGACGGCGTGATGCCGGTTTCCAGACGTTGGCGGCGTTCCTCGCCCTCGAAGCGCGAGAACAGGAAGACCAGTTCCATGCTGCGTTTGAATCCCGACCCGCAAGCCTGCCGCAGACCGGTTACGTCCACGAAGAAGAACTTGTCCACGAAGGTGAAATATTCCTGCAAGAGCCGGTAACCGATGAACGAGCGCCGCGGGTAGGGGAGCATGCTCTCGTCTTCTTCAAATCCAAGCGGACGCAGGGAGGCCGCCGGCAGCGTGACAGCCGGCAAGCGGGAACCGGGCGTGGTGTCGCGCGCGACGATCTGCAACAGATTGCAGCAGAGTATTTCGTAAACGGTGTGGACCAGCGCGCTCTCGCCGTCCAGGAAAAACCGGAGCCGATCCAGCTCCAGCTTGGCGAACTCCATGTCGGAGGCGTTGCAGGCCAGTTCGATGCGCAACGCTCCCGCCGCGTCCGCCGCCCGCAATGGCGGTTTCAAGCGGTCGGGCGTGGTCCAGGTGGCCGCCGTAACGGTAATGGGCCAGAGCGTGGTGTCGTAGCAGGTGCGGAACTTGCACGGAACCCCATCCACCGGGCGCGAGTAAAGCAAGGTTTCGCGCGGGATGGGACAGCCGGTGGAGAGCTTGCCTTTCTGCGGATCCAGGTGGAACTGGGCGATCGACATGGAAGGCAGAGGCCGGACGAAATGCGGATAGACGATACCCAGCAGCGCCTCGGTAATCTCCGGAAACTCGTCGTCGATCTTCAGGTGGACGCGCGCCGCCAGAAAGGCAAAGCCTTCCAGCAGCCGCTCCACGTGCGGATCGTCGCACTTGGTCGGCTCCAGGATCAGCCGCGAGGCGATCTTGGGATACTTCTCGGCGAACTGCGCGCCCAGTTGGCGCATGTACGTCAGCTCGCGCTCGTAGTACAGCAGCAGGTCATCCCGCATTCCGGACCTCGTACCCGCCGCTGGTCAGTTCCAGCACCGTGTCGAACGAGACGTGCTCGGGCGCAGGATCCATGACCAGCATGCCTTCGATGCGGAAGCGCAGCGTACGCGTGGCGCCGGCCACGGTCTCCAGGGGAACGATCCGCACGTTTGCCATCCGGGGCTCGAAGATCTTCACCGTGCCCTGCAGGAAGCGCACCAGCTTGGCTTGGTCCGCGGGGGAGTTTAGGCCGTAGTGGGTGAAATCCGGCAGACCGAAGACGTACAGCGACCGGTTGACTTCCTTCAACGATTCGTCGGGCGGCACGGCGACACGCCGCGTATTGAGCAGCCACTCCAGGTCGCGGCGCAGGCCATCCTTCAATTGCCGCACGGACTGCGTGCGGGTGGGGATCGCCTCCACGGAAGTATCCGGATCGTCGTCGATGAGCCGGTCGAGAATCGATAGCGTAACGGCGGCAGTGTTATCGTCGGCGTAGCGGGCCATAGATTACACCGAAAACGCCTGTACCGGATCCAGGCGGCAGATACGCTCGAAAATGGCCTGCTTGGCCTTGGCGTCGGCCTGGATCTTCTTGCTGGACTGCAACAGGAAGGCGAGCACTCCCGCGACCATTTCGCGATCTTCCCATTCTTCCAGTTTGTAGGTCTCGATAGCCGCCTGGATATCGTCCAACAGTGGCTGTGCGATGGCGTCCTTGCCCGCGCCGAGACAGAGCTGCGCGAGTTGGAGCTTGCGCTGAAAACGGCCGCGCCCGCTGCGTTGCCGCTCGACTTCTTTATAGAGGATCTCGAACGCCTTTTGCGGCTGCCCCTTGCGCATCGCCTCGGTGGCCAGGGCGTGCGGATCGATGAACTTCTTTTGCCAGCCGGGAGCCTGGGCGCCATCCATCACCGGCAGGCGGGGCGCGTTGGGGCGAGGGCTGGCGTCGGCGGGTTCGGCGATCAACTCGCGCAGCCAGGTTTGGGTTTCCGCGTTGGCCGCTGGGGTTTCGTCGGTGAGCACCGCATCGAGCAGTTCCGGAAGGTCGCGGAGCAGCGTCCGCAACTCCGAACGGATGGCGATGGCGATGGCGTTATAGTCGCTCCCCAGCGCCACGCAGGCGTCCACCACGAAGCGCTGCAAGTCGAGCCACGCCCGGCCGCACGGCAAGGCCATCACGTTCTCCGCCGCTTCCAGCAGATCCGGCCAGCGGTTGTTCAGCGCCAGGAGCTTGATCTGCCGGCGGATCTCGGTGGGCGGAGCTTCCAGCACGCCGGGATCGGAGGACGCGCGCAGCTCGCCCCAGCGCAATCCGCGCAGCATCAGATACGGCGCCGGGCTGTGAGGCTCGCGCTTGCGCAGGAACTGAGCGGCGGCGGCCACATTGCCGATCGCCGCGCTGCGGTCGGGCGGCTCGGCGGACGCCTTCATGGCGTAGGTCAGATCCAGACCGGGGACGGCACCCGCTGCCGCGGCTGCGGGCGCTCCCTCGGCGGGCTCGCCAGTGGCCTCCGCTGCCGGCGGCGGAGCTTCCTCCACCGGGTCCGGCTCGAACTCGCGCTTCTTCTGCAGAAAGCTATGCACCACATGGTGAACGTCATCCAGCGCGGTTCGCAGTTTGCCGAACGAAGGAGCCGCGTCGCCGAATTTTTCTCCGCACAGCTCGTTGAGCGTCTTCAGGGATCCCAGGCAGGCATCCAGGGTCTTCTCGGCCTCCGCATAGAAGGCCTTCGGCGTTTCCCCAAACGAGCGGTCGAAAACCTCGGGCGCCACCTTCCCTTCTTTTAGCGCCTTATCCCGCTCGGCTTTCTGCTCCTTGGTCTTGGCCTGATCTTCCGCGAAGATCCCGCGCGACTCTTTGTGCTGGAAGAAATTGTAACCGTCCTTCGATAGCGCGACGCCCTTGAGCGGCACATCCAGCCTCGAGCCAATCCAATCCAGGGGCATGGCCCGCAGCTCGAGATCGTCCTCCTCCATGGCCGGATAGAGCGTATCCCAGAACTTCTCGACCAGGCCGTGGCACAGAGTCAGCCCATCGAACAGGCCGGCGAATCCTTTGGTCTTGACCAGCGATTCGGTAAGCCAGGCGGCCAGTTGCAGGTCCTTCGATTGGGTGGCGATGGCCTCCTGCGCGAGCTTGACTACGGCGCCGTGATCGGCGATTTTGCGCTCACGCTGCCACGCGCCCTGATTAAGGTTGTCGTCCTCGCGGCGCGCCTCTTTGATCTTGTCGTAGACCGGAGCGTACCGCAGATCCTGGCCGCTGGGGTTATCACCCGGAATCGGGTTGAGGATATCTTCACGAAGAGGCATCGGAAGCGAACTCCAGCGACCTGATCTCGAGGAGCGGTACTTCCTCGTCGTCCACGACCACCATTTTCTGGCCTACTGGATACTCATGGCCCTTATCGTCGGCAACCCACTCGGTGGCGCGTCCCAGCCAGACCGACTGATCGTCGGATTTCCAGGAAAACGGATAAACGGCGGGAAGCAGAACTTCACCGATGTCGGTGCCTTGAAAGGACGGACCGGTCAAGACGAACGCCGGAGACCAGAGGGTGTCACGCAGACGCTTCGGCGGTTCCATATGGAGCGAAGCGATGTGCTGGAAAGGAATCCAAAGATAGGCGCCGGCGGCGTACACCTCCAGGCGCGCCCCAATGGCCGGGTCGGCATCCCGGATCGACTGGAAAGGCTTGCCGTTGAGCTTGCCAGCCGGGGATGCGGCGGCGGCCACGCTGGGATATTCTTCCTTCCGGAATATGTCGTGCCGCGTCTTTTCCGCGTGCAGCGCCGAATAGTAGAGGACGGCGCCCATCTCCGCCTCTTTGCCGCCTTGAGACAGAACTCCCAACTGCTTCTCCGCGCGGTCATACTGCCCCGAGAAGCAGAGGAGTTCGAACAAGAATGTGCGGCTCGCAACATCGGTAGGACGATCGCGGAGGTGCGCCGCCAAGGCGGCCTCCGCGTCGTGAACCTTCCCGGCGTCGAGCAGTTGTTTGGCCGTCATGGAAAGGCAGGCGATTAGAACGCGTCGGGCGCGGCGTAACTGGCGGTCAAGTTTTCGAGATCGTAGCCCTTCGGAACTGCGCCCGCCAGGGTACCGTCGTCGTTCTCGGCCTTGTAAGCGATCTCCACGGCCTGGAACGCGAAGCTTACCGACTCGGTTGGGTTCTCGTTGCTGCCGGACAACTGCACGGATGTGATCAGCGCATCCCCGAGGTAGATCCGGAAATAATCGGCCTGCTTGTCTCCCACCGGCTTGTCGTACAAGATGTAAACCTTCTTCAGAATGTTGCCGCTTGCGCAGTGGTCGCAAAGCAATGGCGTAGTCTTATCCAGAACCTTCATGATGGTCAGGTTCGAGAAATCCGCCCTCCCGGCCTTGGCCTCTTTCCCGGACGCTCCGGCGCCATAAGTCGAGGTTTGGCTCGCACCCCAACTGAACGAAAGGATGTCGATGAAACCAGTCTTGCTGGTGCTGGGCCCTGTGATGCCGTCTACATACAAATATGCATTAACTGCCACGTTGATTCTCCTTCCTTACCTTGTAGTTATTCCTGGGAAAAATCGTTACCGCCGCCTATACCACGGACGGCAGTTTATTTTGCGGGCGCCGGCAATTCGGAAACCAGCCGCAGGGAAACGCTCAATTCATCGAGTTGGAAGTGCGGCCGCAGAAACATCACGGAATGATACACACCCGGTTTGCCGGGTACTTCCGCGACGTCCACACGCGCCTCCCGCAAAGGACACCGCGCCTTCACGGCGGGCGAAGCCGTGTCGTCGGGCACCACGTACTTCGTGATCCAGCGGTTCAGGAAGATCTCGGCATCGGCGCGCGACATGAAGCTGCCGATCTTGTCGCGCATCATGGCTTTCAGATAGTGGGCGAAACGGGAGACAGCCATGATGTAGGGCAACTGAGCCGACAGGCGCGCGTTGGCGTTAGCCGAGTCCGTATCGTACATCTTGGGCTTTTGGGCCGTTTGCACGCTGAAAAACGCGGCATAATCGGTCCCCTTGCAATGCACTAGGGGAACGAAACCCAGATCCGCGAGCTCCTTTTCCCGGCGGTCGGTGATAGGAACCTCGGTGGGGCACTTCATGGCCACGTCGCCTTCATCGGTGTAGAAGTTGTGTACCGGCAAGCCCGTCACCAGGCCGCCCCCCTCCACGCCGCGCATGGCCACGCACATGCCATACTGCGAAAACGAATTGGTCATGCGGCTGGCCAGTGCGTATGCCGCATTCATCCACAGGTATTTGGAGTGGTCGCTGCCATCCACGTGCTCTTCGTAGTTGAAAGCTTCCACCGGTTTGGTATCTTTGCCGTAGGGCAGCCGGCCCAGCGTGCGAGGCAGGCACATGGCTACGTAACGGGAGTCCTCCGTCTGGCGGAAGCTCTTCCACTTGGCGTATTCGGTGGTATCGAAGATCTTGGCCAGATCGCGCGGGGCGTCCAGCGTGGTGTAGCTCTGCAGGTTGAACAGATCCGGCGCCGCGGCGGTGGCGAACGGCGCGTGGGCGGCTGCGGCAACGTTGGAGATCTTCTCGAGCAGTTCGATGTCTTCGGGGTGCTTGCCGAATTCGTAATCGCCTACCAGGGCGCCGAAGGGAGCTCCGCCGAAGACGCCGTACTCTTCTTCGTAGACTTTCTTGAACAGCGCGCTCTGATCGAATTCGGGCGCGCGCTGCAGATCCTTCAGCAGCTCTTTCTTGCCGACGTTGAGGACCTTGATCTTCAACATCGTCCCGGTTTCGCTTTGGTCCATCAGGTATTTGATGCCGCGCCAGGTTCCTTCCAGCTTCTGGAAGGCCGCGTTGTGCATGACTTCGTTCAACTGGAGAGAAACGAGGTGATCGATCTGCGCGATGCGCGCGTTGATCATCATCTCCGCGTCCCGGGCGATGGTCATGGACCCATCCAGGACCTGCGCCACGAATTCCTTAATCAGGTTTTTGCCGCGCTCCTTGGATGCCGGTTCGACGCCGAAACGTCCTTCTTCGACGATCTGGTCCAACAGTCCCTTTTCCAGGACCTGCTCGGTAGCAGCGGCCGGCGCCGCCGCGGTCTGAGTGTCAGCCATTGGATCCCTCCTCCTTGCCCATTTCTCCCTTGATCTTCGCCAGTTTTTCCGTATTGCCCACGGCTTCCAGCAGCAATTCCTCGAGCTTGTCGTTGCCCTGCAAACTGCCGCGCAGGTCGGCCAGCCGGGTGCGCAAGTCCAGCAACTCCTTGAGCGGCTTCACCTGGCGCGCCACGTTTTCCGGCTCGAAATCGTCCATGCTCTTGAAGTGCAGGTCCACCTTGAGGTTGGCTGCGTCCGGCTCTTCGCTGAGCTTGTTCTCCACGGCGAAGGACAAATGCGGCTTCATGCCTTCCAGAACGGTGTCGAAATTGTCCGGATTGACTTCGACGAACTTGCGGTCTTTCAACTTGGCCAGGGGTTGCTCGGGCTGCCCGGTCAGGTCGCCCAGTACGCCGACCACGAACGGGAGTTCCTTCAACTCAATGGCGCCGCCGATTTCGACGTCGTAGGTGATTTGTACCCGGGGTGAGCGCACCCGGTCGAGCTTGTGTTGTGTGCTTTCTCTTGCCATCTACCCTCCTACCCTCCAGCCGAAAAACATCGGCTCTGCCACAATACTGCTTCCGCGTGAATTCGTCAAGTCCGATTTTGCGCTGTGTCCGATTTTGCGCTGGGGAATTTTACTTCCGGGATGCGGCTTTGTGGGCGCTCCGCCGACTCGGCCGATCGGGCGCGATTCGAGGCTGGTACTCGGTGCCCGGCGTGGCGCAGACGATCGTTGTTTGTCGTCTGTGCACCGTGCTCGAAATCGGCAGGCCACGAAAAACGATGGCCTGCCCCACAGCGAACTCGGCAGGCCACGAAAAACGATGGCCTGCCCCACAGCGAACTCGGCAGGCCACGAAAAACGATGGCCTGCCCCACAGCTAATCTGCTGTACAGTTATTTCTTGCTGCACTAGTTGGTAAGTTAAGGTTCCGGGATGGTCTGATTGGGCGGGGCGTTCCTGTTCGCCAGAAAAGTCTGGGCTTGGCTGTATTCGTACTGGATCATTTTGCCGGGCCGTGCGGGATCGGGTTCATTGACCCACACGCGGGCCTGTGCGAGACTAACGCCGGCGTTGGAAACGAACTGCACGGCGTTGTGCAGGTTGTCGCGCGTCGGCTTATAGTGGCCGCTGAGATTGGTCAACAGCCTGATGCTGCCTTGATCGGCGGCCAACGTGCCTGCGCAAATCACATCCTTGCCGGCGTTGAACGTGGAGTGGTTGAACGAATAGGTCCTGTCGAACGTCTCCGTACTGCAGTACAGGTTGCCGTATTCGTCGATGACGTAGGCGACTATAAAGCCGCCCCCGCCAGTGTGCAAGGGCTTCTCAAAGCCTTCGTAAAGCAACCCGTGCTGCACGATCATCAGGTGCTTGATGCGATCTTGCTTCTTGAGGAAAAGCACCATTCGCGGCATTTTCGTCTTGGCCATCGACCCGGGATCGCCCATGGGATCGGGTTGGTTGACCTGACCTACATAAGCGTTGTCGAGAGTCCGGAAGTCCGCCGGGGTCAAAGTGGCGAAAGTGCGGGTACCAAAGGTGCCCACGGTCTCCATCACGGAGTGGATGTAGGAGCCGGAGACCGGGTTGCGCGCTTTCCCGGAAGCCATGTACATGGCGCGTTCCACCTGGTAGCCGGGCCGCATGGCGCGCTTCTGGACCGCGGCATTTCCGGGGTCGGCCTTGCGCTGATGGAACTTGTACCACTTGATCCATTGAAAGGCCTGCTCGCCAAGCGACTCGACCGCGAGCTTCCGCTCCGTTGCCGTGCTGGTCGTCTTGGTTCCTTTATCGGTGAGCCAGTTCTTGCAGGCCGTCATGAGTTGGCTAACCACCAATTCCTTGCGGCGGGCCTCCGCGCCCTCGTGGCAAAGCTCGTCCCAGCGGTCCAGGGTTTGATCGATCAACTGCAGTGCCGTGCCGCGATGGCGTTTGAAGAGGTTCGCGGGGCTGGACTCTTTCTTGAACTCCGTGGCTGACCAGATTCTTGGTTCGATGGCGCTCATGATCTATCTCCTCTGAAGTTTCTGTTTGGGAACCCAATTCATGCGATTATACACACTCCGTCTCCCGCGGTGCGATTTTCCGTCAGCCAATCTCAGGCAGGACGAAACGGCCCGCGACGAGCCGGCGCACCACTGCCAGGCACTCGCGCTCGACAACTGCGGGATCGGCGCGCACTTGCTGCGCCATGTCACGAACCAACTCGCCAAGAGTCCGGCGGCCGTCCAGCCTGGCCAGGAACTCCGCTACCGGAGGTTCCAGGCGCATCGAAGCAGGGATGCCGGCGGTGAAACGCAGGCTCATGCCCACAGCTTGCCATCGGCCATCGGACTGCCGCATCTGTTGATCGAGTTGCGTATCCGGCGAAAGCTTTAGGTGCGCTCCCAGCAACTCCTCGTCGGAGCCGTGCAGTTCCAGCAGATCGATCGAGGCGAACGCCTGCAACACAGCCTCGCCGAACGGTTGATTCGGGTCCAACGGCAGGTCTTCGATGCGCACCCAATTGCGCCCGCTGCGCCGCCGTATCGCCAGGATTCCACCGTGTATCTCTTCCACTCCGCGCTGCCGATAGTACTCTGTCCACTGCGCCAGAGCCTGGGGGCCGGCATCCGCCGGGACGGTCTGCGGGATGCGTTCCCGCGCGTATGCGCCAGCCTCGCGAGCATAGGTATGGAAGATCCAGGCGTCGCAGCCGGTCCCATCCAGCCATTCCTTGACGCGGTCCTGCCACGACTGTCCACGCACCTGCACCCATTCGCCAACCATTTGC
>Ga0224557_1000297_pt1 | contig 56803 bp, 72 predicted proteins | sample 714S31014metaG_FD_180677 | JGI IMG/M metagenome (GOLD analysis project Ga0224557, IMG submission 180677) | Peat soil microbial communities from Stordalen Mire, Sweden - 717 S3 10-14 | ecosystem: Environmental > Terrestrial > Soil > Wetlands > Peat | place: Sweden: Norrbotten County, Stordalen...
CCAAGATCAGAAATGTTAGGAGCGTTGGATGGCGCAATCTCATTCTCATTCCGAGTGACTCATTTAGAATCGATAACTTAACCCGTCGGTTATCAGCACGCCCGAATCGTGGACATGAAATCTGGTGCCATCCGAAACACGGACAGTCACATTGTCCAAGGTGCGGTAATAGTCTGCCGCGAAGGTGATCAACCAACGGTTCGACAGGCGGATGGTCAATCCACCGCCACCGCCGGCGATCAGACCGGGGTCGGTTGAATAGGTGAAGGGGGGCGATGCTTTCTGGAATGTATAGGTGAAATCAAAAAAGTTACCGCCCACAAAGCCGTCGAGAAATGGCTCGATTCGGCCGGGGTGCTGCTTGCCGAACATGAGGGGATAGATTTTCGGCCCGAACTTCAGGATGTAATCGTCTTCCGACAGAAGTGACCGTTCATTGCTGTGGGTCCCTGAGAATTCGAGCCACAAAGACAGCGGGGGAGTGACAAACCGCTCCAAAGAGACATACCCGCCGAAGCCGGCCTCCGTGGAGTTGAACTCCGAGTTATTGAAAATGGTGTTGTGCGAATTGTACGCAGGACCGAGGGAGATGATCCAGGGGCCTTTGTCTTTTGGAGGTTCGGCAGGTATGACGTTCGCGACGGATGGTTGACTGTTACCCGTTGGGGGATGATCCGTGGGTGTCTGCGCGAACCCACTGCTCGACGAGTACAAAAAAGCGGCCAGGAACAACAGGCATTTTTTCATGGCGCCTCTCCCGTCTAGCGGAAGCCGGAGGCGAAGTCGAACGAAATCTCTGTCGGGCCACGATGGGCGTTTTACGGAACGTTGCGTTAAGGCGTGTCGGATTCTCGATTGCTTTCCGAATTGCGAGTCCTACAATCGCGTTGATGGCTTCGCGAGTACTTTTGATCAGTCAGAACCGGTGTGACGAGCCTTATCCGGTTTATCCGTTGGGGCTGGCGCACGTTGATGCGGCGCTGCGCCACGCGGGACACACGACTCACGTGCATGATTGCCAGGTCAGCGATGAGCCGGTGGAGAACGTTGTTGCGGAGTTTCAGCCGGATGTGGTGGGGATTTCGCTACGGAACATTGACGATATCCGGTTTGAGAGCCGTCAGACTTATTTTGGGGAGGCGGTCACGCTTTGCCGGACGATTCGCCAGAAGTGCTCCTGTCCGGTTGTTCTTGGCGGTTCGGCTTTTTCCATTTTTCCCGAACCGTTGCTGCGATTGACGGAGGCGGACTATGGCATTCACGGGGCCGGCGAAGTCGCGTTTGACCGCCTCATCAACGCCCTGGCCGCGGGCGCCGACACCGGCGCCATACCGGGGCTGGTTCATCGCCGCGGCGGGAAGATTGTCATCAATCCGCGCGTCCCCGTGGAAGCCGCGTCGCTCGGGCCGGCGGAACGGCCGCAGGACCTGGTGGAGTATTATTTGAAACATAGTTCCATGTTGAACATCTCGACGCAACGCGGGTGTGGCCTGCCGTGCTGTTTCTGTACGTATCCGTTGATCGAAGGCCGGGAGAATCGTCGACGCGATCCCGAAGCGGTCGCCGGTGAACTCGCGATAATGCAACAGCAAGGCGCCAAACACGTCTTCATCGCCGATGCGGTTTTCAATCTCACCAACGAGCATGTGGCCGGCATCTGCGAAGCCATTCTGCGCCGGGGCATCCGAGTGACGTGGAGTTGCTTCCTGCGGCCGAAGAATCTTACGCGGGAACTGATGGGGTTGATGGCGAAGGCCGGGCTGACACACATCGAATTCGGCGCGGACAGTTTCTGCGACGAGGTGCTTGCCGAATACGGCAAGACCTTCCGCTTTGCCGATGTCATTGAGTCCACCCGACTGGCTCGCGAGGTGCGTGTTCATTGCAGCCACTTCGTTATCTGCGGCGGCCCGGGGGAGACGATGGCGACCCTACAGGCCGGTTTCGAGAACGCGCGACACCTGACCGGCGCGGTCGTGTTTGCGCTGGCGGGGATGCGCATCTATCCGGGCACGTCGCTGTTTGCCCGTGCCCAGCGGGAAGGGGTTTTGCCGGCGGACACCGACCTGCTCGATCCCGTCTATTACATTTCGCCGGCTCTGACCGGGGCGCAGGTTCTGGAACAACTGGCCGAGTTTGGACGGCGCGCTTCCCACTGGATCGTTGGCCCATTGCTACCGCGTTTTACCGAGATCGCCGACCAACTCCGCCAACGAGGGGTGGTCGGGCCGTTGTGGGAATACTACGGGGCGCTGCGGCGGATGAGTTGAAGAAGGGATGGGGGCATAGCGGTATTCAAGGGGCTTTTTCGCCAAGCTCGGCCAGGGCGTCGCGGTAGTATGACCCGCCTTCTCCGCCGGAACCCAGGTGCGCGCGGATGTACCGGGCGATATGCTCCTTTGCCTCCGGGGCGCCGGGGAATTTCTCGTCGGTCCAGAAGCGGCGCGCGCGATCAAAATAGCCTATGCGCGCCAGAAACGCGGTGCCGAAGTAGGACGATTCTTCCAGGGATTCCTCATCGCGCACGCGAAACGAGCCATCCGGCTGGAGCGATTCTTTCAGGCACCAATCGAGCATTTTATGCAGTTCGGTGCGGATGGCCTCTTGCTGGGCGAGCGTGGCGTGCGTCCAGCCATAGCGAAAGAGGACCACGACGTCCATGTTGTGATGGTTCGCATAACCCCTGTGAGTCAGCCAACCGTTCGGGTAACGCTTGTCCTTGATAGCGAGGGTAGTGTCGATCACCTTTGGCCAGTCGGTGATTTCGCCCTTGAGGTAGCTGATGATGTGGAAGGTGATGCTCAGGCCGTCGGTCCTGGTGATGTGGTCGCCGTTCTTGTACCAGGCGCCCCAGTAACCGGTTTCGGGGTTGCGCGCGTGGTTCATGAGAAAGTCGAGAAACGCCTGCTTGAGTTGCGGATGAAAAGGATAGTTTTCCGGTTCCTTGTGGATGATGAGCCGGAGAAGGTCGGCGATGGTTTCATTCAACTCGCGGCCACGGTCCACGCCGTCGGCATCGAGGTCGGAGATGAGCAGGCTATTGAGATGGTTCGTGAGTTTCTCGGGGGAATTGATGCGGTCGAGAAAGTGGCAGGGAACCTTGGGCACCTGATTTTTGTCGGACAGCGCGGAGATCTCGTCGAACGAGGCATCGAGCTTGAAGAACCATTCCGTATAGCATTGGCCCCAACTGCCATCGGTCTCCGACTGTTCATCGGGGGCATTCTCGCTTGAGGGATCCTTCAAGATGGCGCGAAGGTCCTGAATGCGGCTGGCGATGTGGTCAAGGTTGTGCGTGGAATCCACGAGCCATTCGATTTCGTTGAGAATCTGGCGGGCACAACGAGTGTTTCGGCCGGCTTTCTCGAGCGCGAGGACTTGTTGGTCCAACTGACGAACTTGAACATAATAATAGGCCTGCTCGGATTTCCCGCGGTGCCTGAGGATCACAACTGCCGGCGCCAAAAGGATGAGGACGATAAGGACCCAAACCCATGGCTTCATGGAAGGGGCCTGAGCCTGAGATTCTCCATCCGGAGGCGTGGTCACAGTGCGGGGGATTCTACACCGAGGGTGAATTGACTCAAGCTTTCGACGAGGCAGAGAGGGCTAATCGCGGGGTACGATAGCCCAAGCCTTGGTGGTTTGTTGGCAAACAACCGAAACAGGACAAAAAGCATCCCTTTATGATTGACATGCCAAACAAATGTACTGTAACTAAATCAGTAATGAAAACCACTGATTATTCCGGACTGAAAATGCAGATCCTCGCTCGTATGAAAAGCGGAGCCGTTTTGATGATTAGCTTCTTCATGACGACCGCGTTTGTGGCCACTTCCTCTGCGGTCATGGCAGATGAGCCAGCCACGCCGTCTTCTTCCAGTGCCGCTTCATCGGCCGCAGTGCTGACGGACATGCGTTATGGCTTTTTCAACTGGCTGGACCATCGCAGTGCCTATGGCCAGGGCGCTTTTCCAGAACCCTTTCTGGTGGATGATTCCGACCTGGAAGTCAATGAAGCCCGTTTGGATTGGTTGCACACGCAGGCAAATCACGAACGAAGCGACGTTGTCACGGCGGAGATTGAGAAGGGGTTCGGCCTGCTGACTCTGGAAGTGGAAGTTCCTTTTGAATACGACGCGGCCACCCGCCCGAGCAACACCACGAAAGGTTTCGACAATATCGATCTGGGCGCGCGCTATCCCATCCAGCAATTCGTCTCGGACACCAAGTTTGTGGACTCCACCTTCGGCGTGGCGATGGAAGTTGGCATACCGACCGGCTCGCCGCTCAGCAAGGACACTGAAGTCGTTCCCAAGATTTTTAATGATCTGAAACTCGGGAATCACTTCACTCTCCAATCCATCGTGGGACTTTCCATGTTGTACGGGAGCGACGAAGACAATGGGCTGAAGACCTTCGAATATGGCTTTGTTTTTGGCTACACCATCCCGCGCGAACAATTCTCACTGCCGCATGTGCTGCAGTTCATACCGGTTTTCGAATTGATCGGGGAGACCGAGCTGAACAAGGAAGATCCGGGGCATAACAGCCTCGTTGGCAATGCGGGGTTTCGCGTCAACCTCAAGACCATCGGCCGGGTACAACCGCGGTTGGGACTTGGGTACGTCTTCCCCATCGACAACGGGGCACGCGAAGACATGCATTGGGGAGTCATAACAAGCCTGGTCTTTGAGTATTGAAGCCATGACACCGCAAGAGGATTTGGGCGTGCGGATGGACCGAAGGCAGTTCCTGGTTTTGACGGCGGCGGCGGTGATCACCGGCTGCCAAGCCATTCGCGGCGGTAGCAACTCCGCCCTCCCTCATGGAGAGCGAGTGGTAAACGCAGGACCGGTCAGCAACTATACCGCCGACGGACTTTACGACGGCTTTTGTGACCAAGGATTCTTCGTGGTCCGCAACGGCGGAGAACTGTTCGCCCTTTCCTCCTTTTGCACACACAGGAAATGCAAACTTGTGTCCGAGTCTCAGCGTTCATTCTACTGCCCCTGTCATGGTTCGACATTTGATGTCGGCGGCAAGGTCACCGAAGGACCGGCCACGCGTGACCTACCCCGACTCCCGTCATTCACAAACGAAAACGGACAATTACTGGTAACAGTTCCCAACGTGTGACACGGGGGCCTGTTACCAGGCGGAGGCGCTGCGCTTCTCGATGACCAATCCGGCCGCACGCCGCAGGGCGTTCCATTTTGAAAACGAAACGCAGCACCTAAACACGCCCGCGGTTATTGGCCGGGCTGTTGTTGGTCCCTGGAGTGGCGTTCTTCTTCCTCCTGGGCTTTCTTCTTTTTGGCGGCCTTGCGTTTTTCCTGCTGCTTTTCCTGCTCGGCCTTTTGCTCGTCGGTCTTCTGTTCCTTTTGCTCCTGTTTCTTTTCACCCTGCGCGGATTCGTTCTCGGACTTCTGAGCCTTATTGGCTTCGGCGGCGGCGTGGTGTTCGGATTCCGGTTTGACCTGATCCTGGCCTGCCTTGCGGGTTTTTGCCGGACGGAGAGCCTTCAACTGCGGCTGCCTGGCGACGGCGGCGGCTTCCTGTTTGTGGCGCAACTCCCTGACCGGGACCGTTTGAATTTGTCTGCCAGTCGCCTGGGCGATCACTTCGGTGCGCGGGCCCGTGTTGATGACGGTGTTATTGACGACCTGGATTTTGGTGATGTTGACCGTCTTGTTGATGATGACGGTTTGATTGACAATCACGGTCGTGGGGTGGACCGGCTCGAGGAAATGTCGTTCGTCGACATACACGAAGGCGCCTGGAGCCACAATTCCCACGCTGAACACACCGCCGGCACCGATGCGGGTGGTCACGCCCATGGGCGCCCAGCCGCTATAGCCGCCGCCCTCGCGCCAGACGACCCACGCGGGCGCCCACTGCGTTTGCGGCACCCAGACCCAACCGTATTGGGGATCGTCGATCCAGCGACCATAATGGTAGGTAGCCCAGCCCCACGGTTCATCGGTGACCCAGTACCACCCCGCATCCGAGCTTTCCCAATGGCCGTCACAGTAAGGCCGCCAACCCTGCTCGACCCCGTTCGGGAGCCAGCAACGTCCGTACGGTGGCAGGTCCACCCAGCGGCCGTATGAGCTGAGAGGGGCGTAGAAGTCCGCTTGCGTCTGCACGACAACGACCGCGCTTTGTGGGGGCGGCGGAGGTTCTGGCGCATAGACTACTGGAGGAGGAGGCGGTGGCGCTTCTTGCACGTAGGTGGTGCAACCGGTCAATAAACCCGCAGCTATGAGAGTAATGCCAAACAGAAATCGGATTCGACTGGTTGAAGGCGTGGCTTTATTCATTTCATTTTCTTTCTCTGGTAATGGCAATTCCCCGCGTCGCAAATGTTTGATCCCCCAAGGCTGTATTGCATCTAACACCCTGGCTGGTAAAACGTCGCGGTAAATTCTGAGCGAGCCAGATGGCGGTGCCGGCGATAGCTTGCGGAAGTCTGAATTGCAGATTTCAGGATTTGAGATTTTGGAAGAGGGCAAATGAGGAGAGGCAAAGGGGGATTCGGCCACGACGGAGCGTGGCCCTCCGAAGAAATGGAGAACGCAGTTGACATCGTATTCCGATAGTAGTAGGATATTGGACATGATCTTTGACATCCACCTTCGCAGGGCTACGGCGGACACGTCCGCCCTTACCGAAGCTTATGGCTTCGGGATATCGGTGCGGGGACGAGTCGGCGAGGGCTACTGTGCGAAGATGCTACGAAAATGGGGTCTTGGGGGGCCGATATATGTTTCTGCGAAACGAACCCACCGTTTTCGACAGCAAAAAGAGGAGTTAAATAATTGTGAGGGAAAGGGAAGCGACAGAAATCTTTACTAGTTTTCGGTGGGTTCGTTTTGGAAAACGAACCCACCGGCGGGCTGTTTTCCCGGGTTTTTTGGTCGATTTGGACGGTTTCCGACCATTCCGGAAATTCCCTAGGCGTTAAAATGCTACGAACCTGTATGCTACGGAGTACGACGCGGGGCGTTGCGGAGATGGTTGCCGCAAACAACAGCGGCGTCTCGCAGACTCGGCTCGCCAAGCGCAGCATGACAGACAAAAGAGACATTCGTCGTACAACTTCGCAGGCTAAAGCCTGCGGCTACATGTGCCGTTGGGAATTGAGGGGCGGTGCGCGTGCGGAAAATATTTCCCCTTTACTTGTTTGGTGTCGCGCTTATAGTGAACCCGTTGGCTGAGAGGAATAAGTAAGAGATGGCAGGTCCCGGATTACATCAAGTTCAGCGGATGTCGCTGCAGCAGATTTTGGCGCCGCAGCTGCAACAGAGCCTTCATTTGCTGCAGGTGCCGACGCTGGAGTTGCGTTCGCTCGTGCAGGAAGAGCTGCAACAGAACCCGCTTCTCGAAGAGATTCCCAAGGACGAACCGACGACCGAGGTCGAGTCGCCGGAAGGCGAAGTGGTTCCCGAGGTGGAAGTCGAGGTAGAGAAGGGTGTCACCGCCGAAGAACGAGCGGAGTTCAAGGAGGAGTTCGAGGTCCTCGCGAAGATGGACGACGAGTGGCGGGAATATTTTTCGCAGACCAACACGGTGCGGTCGCGGTCCCCGGAGCAGGAAGAGCAGCGCCAGCATTTTTTTGACTCGATCGTCCAGCAGGAATCGCTCCAGCAACACCTCTTGCAGCAACTCAATTTCACGAACGTGCCCGAAGACCGGCGCAAGGTCGCCGAGTTGATCGTCGGGAGCGTCAATGACGACGGATATTTGCTCACGCCGGTCGAGGAGTTGGCGGTCAGTTCCGGCATTCCGCTGGAGCATTTGCATGAAGCGCTGGAACTGGTGCAGACCTTCCATCCCGTCGGGGTGGGCGCGCGCAACTTGAAGGAGTGCTTGATGATTCAGTTGGATCGGCTCGGGAAATCGGAGTCGATTGAAGCGGTACTGGTCAACCAGCATCTGGACGACCTGGGTCGCAAGCGGTTTCCCGAGATTGCGCGGGCGATGAGCCTGACCGTTGAGCAGGTGCAGCAGTTGGCGAATTTTGTTTCCACGCTCGAGCCGAAGCCGGGACGGATGTTCACCACCGAGCAGCAGCAGTATGTGGCGGCGGACGTGGTGGTGCAGAAGATTGGCGATGATTACGTGGTGCTGCTCAACGACGAGCAGATCCCGCATTTACGCATCAGCAATACGTACAAGGAGTTGATGGCGAGCAATGAGAAGTCCAATGAGGCGAAGGATTATATCCGCGACAAGATTCGCGCAGGCAAGTTTCTCATCAAGAGCATCCACCAGCGGCAGCAGACGATTTACAATATCGCGAAGGTGATCGTGGAACGGCAGCGGGAATTTTTGGAGAAGGGCATTTCGTGTTTGAAGCCGTTGACGATGGCGCAGGTGGCGGAAGTGGTGGGCGTGCATGAAACGACGGTCAGCCGCGCGGTGGCCAACAAGTACATGCAGACGCCGCAAGGGTTGTTCGAGATGAAGTATTTCTTCACACCCGGTTTCGAGACCGCGTCGGGCGGGACGATGAGCAACACCAGCGTGAAGGAACAGATTTCCAAGCTTATCGAACGCGAAGATCCGTTGAAGCCATTGTCGGACCAGGAAATCGTCGCCATCCTCAAAGAGCAGGGCATACCCATCGCGCGACGTACGGTGGCGAAGTATCGCAACGAGTTGAATATCCTGCCGAGCAATCTGCGCAAGACGTATTAGACGACGCAACCCAGTCGTCACTGGCGGAAGCAGGAAAACAAAGAAGCGGGCGGGAACTAATTGCGCTCGCGGGCGCGTTGCGCGTCGAGCAGGGGCATACCGACTTTATCGGCGATCTCGTGAAATTCTTCGTGGGAGACGGATTCGAGGGTTTTGCCGCGACGCTTGAGTTGCTCGTTCACCTTGACGGCTTTCTCTTGCATCACACCGTGCGTCTCTTCGCTGCCGCCGACGAGCTTGAAGTTGTCGCCGGTGGTAATGCGGGTATGGCCATCCTTGGCGTCGAGGCCGAGGCCCAGCAGCCACGCTTTCTTCTTCGTCTTCGGCGTTTTGCCCTTCTTGTTCATTGCGCTGCAACGTACCAGACGTTGGCGGGGATTGCAACGGGACATTGGATGCGGACGCCCCTCTCCCTCGGAGGGGAGAGGAGCTTTTGGGGAGGTTTTCACGATCTACAGATTCGACTTGCAACGAAGGGCTTGCTCGTGTAGGTTTCGCGGCCCTGACCATGAAAGCCAAGATACATCCAGAATACGTTGACGCGGTGATTCACTGCGCGTGTGGCAACATCCTCAAGACGCGTTCCACGCGGAAAGACATGCGTATCGGCATCTGCTCCAAGTGCCATCCTTTCTTTACGGGCACGCAGAAGTTTGTCGATACCGCAGGTCGCGTCGAACGCTTCCAGAAGCGGTACGCCAAGAAGACGAAGTAGCTGCTTTTTCGGAAAACTTCGGTTGGAGACAGAATGTTTCCGCCGGAGTTTTTTGCTTTCCCCGATGACAGTTGAGAAATGAACGCGCTACCCAACATCGATAAGTTCCGCAAGCGAGCGGGAGAACTGGAGGCCGAGCTCGCCAATCCAGCGGTGTACTCCGATCAACGCCGCGCCGGTGATCTGGCGCGCGAACTCCAGCACCTCAAAAAGCTGCTGGGCAATTACAGCGCCGCCGAGGCGGTCCAGAAGCAGATGGCCGAGAACCAGGAGCTGGTTGCGGCCGGCGACGCGGAGATGGCCGAACTGGCGCGGGGTGAACTCGACGATTTGCAGCGCAAGCTGGACATGTTGTATCGCGATGTCCAATTGGGACTCGTCCCGCCCGACCCGAATGACTCGCGCAACTCGATCATTGAAATTCGCGCGGGCACCGGCGGCGATGAAGCGGCTTTGTTCGCAGGGGACCTTTACCGGATGTACAGCCGTTATGCGGACGCGCAACGGTGGAAGATTGAAGTGATGGATGCCAGCCCGAGCGAGCGGGGTGGTTTCAAGGAGATCGTGTTTTCCATTCAAGGACAGGATGTCTTCAAGAAGATGCGGTATGAGATGGGGGTTCATCGCGTGCAGCGCGTCCCGGCCACCGAAGCGCAGGGGCGTATTCACACTTCGACCGCCAGCGTTGCCGTCTTGCCTGAGGCGGAGGAAGTCGATGTCCAGTTGAGGCCCGAGGACATGGAGATCACTGTTTGTCGCGCCAGCGGGCCCGGTGGACAGGGTGTGAACACGACCGATAGCGCGGTGCAGATTAATCACAAGCCGAGTGGATTGATCGTTCGCTGTGCCGATGAGCGTTCGCAGATCAAGAACAAGGCGAAGGCCCTGCGCGTGCTACGGTCGCGTCTGCTGGTCCACAAACAGGAAGAAGAGGCTGCCAAAATGACGGCGGCGCGTCGCAGCCAGATTGGCACGGCCGATCGTAGCGAGAAGATTCGCACGTATAATTATCCTCAGAACCGCGTCACCGACCACCGGATCAACGTGACGATCCAAAATCTTCCCGCCATCATGGAGGGCGACCTGGAGGATTTGATCGGCGCGCTGATGAACGACGATCTCACCCGGCGGCTGGCCGAAACAACCGGTTGACGATCCCATGCCTCGCTTCCTCGTCGCCATCTCGTTGTTGTTTGTTGCGGTGGCGTATGGCCAGGAATCCGCGTCCAGGATGTCGCGCGATGACATCATCTCGGTGCAGATTGGGCTGGACGACGTGGGGTTTTCGCCGGGGCAGATTGATGGGAAATGGGGCGCGGGAACGGAGCAAGCGCTGGCTGCCTGGCAACAAGCCCATGACCTGAAGCCCACCGGTAAGTTCGATAGCGACACGGCCATTAATTTTCCCGCAGGGCGCCCCAATTACACGAATTACGTTGTCACGGCTGAAGATGTCCTGAAACTGACGCACGTTTCTGAGGACTGGCTGGAGCGTTCGCAACTGACCAACATGTGGTATGAAACGGTGCTGGAAATGGTTGCCGAGAAATGCCACGCGTCCGAAGGGTTGATACGGACGCTTAATCCCGGTATCACTGATTGGAAATCGATTCAATCGAATCAGACAGTGGCGCTGCTCAACGTTGCTCCTACGAGACACATCAGTGCAGCCAAACTGCGCGTCAATCTCTCCGCGAAAACAATCACCGCGTATGATGACGGCGGCAAAATCGTTGCGCTCTTTCCGTGTTCCATCGCGGCGGACAAGGAAAAGCGGACGCCGGGGCAACTCACCGTGCAAACGGTGGCGATGAACCCCAACTACACCTTCGACCCTGTGAATTTCCCGGAGTTGGACGATAAACAGAAAGGCTACGGCAAACTGATCGTTCCCGCCGGCCCGCACAACCCGGTGGGTGACGCCTGGATTGGCCTCAGCCGTTCCGGTTACGGCATCCACGGCACACCGCATCCCGATCAAATCGGCAAGACTTTCTCCCACGGCTGCTTCCGCCTCGCCAACTGGAACGCCACGCGCTTGGCGCAGATGGTGATCATCGGGACGCCGGTGGAGGTGGTGTCGGAGTAAGTGTGTTCGGCTTTCGTCTTTTGCCCATAGAACAATTTGTGTAGGCTCTCGCTGTGACGATTCTGGAAGTGATCAACAAGACCAAGCCCTACTTTGAGAAGCAGGGGATTGAGAGTCCGCGGCTGACCATTGAGTTGTTGCTGGCGCATCTGCTGAAGAAGAAGCGAATGGATTTGTATTTGGAGTTTGAGCGGGACTTGGATGAGGGGACGCTGGCCAAGTTGAGGGAGATGGTAAAGAGACGCGTCACGGGCGAGCCGTTGCAGTATATCACGGGCGAGGTGGAGTTTTGTGGGTTGAAACTGCTGGTGGATAAGCGCGTATTGATCCCGAGACCGGAGACGGAGCTGTTGGTGGAAGCGGTGGCGCGGCGGTTGCCGCGGAAGATCGTTGATGTGGGAACGGGAAGCGGGTGCATTGCGATTGCGGTGGCGAAGAAGCTGCCCGACGCCGAAATCAGTGCATTGGATGTGAGTCCGGAGGCCTTGGAGGTGGCGCGCGGGAACGCTTCGCTGCATCAAATTGAAAAAAACATTCGCTTTCTGGAAAGCGATTTGCTACAAGCACTCCCAGACAGCTTCGTGGTGGAAGCGATTGTCTCAAATCCACCGTACATCGCGGATGGGGAATTGGCGAAGCTGCCCAAGGAGGTTAGAGACTTTGAGCCCGTACGCGCACTTGCGGCGGGTGAGGATGGACTCAAAGTTATCCGACGTCTGGTCATGGGTGCCAGGCGTATTTTGTCTCCCTCCGGGTTTGTGGCGCTGGAAATCGGCGCGGGACAGCGAGCGGCTGTCGAAGACATTTTTGGCCAGCAAGGCCATGAAGTTGTTGAAGTGGTGAAAGATTTACAGGGACATGAGCGCGTGGTCGTGGCTCAGCCCAAGAAGTAACGTCGGGCCCTGGGAAGCCCGGCGGCGGTAGAATAGCTCACACCAAGGAGGGGGCTATGGAAAAGATTATTATCAGTGGGGGGAATCCGCTTCGCGGAACCGTTCAAATCAGCGGCTCCAAAAACGCCGCCTTGCCAATTATCGCCGCCACATTGCTCACGAGCGAACCATGCGTCATCCGTGGTGTGCCGAATCTCAGCGACATCCAGTTCATGTGCGACATCCTGCGCTGGTTGAGCGTGAAGGTGGAGCACCACAAGGACGAAGGGGTCGTCGAGGTACGCGCGGGACATCCGCTGGGTGTTGCGCCCTATGAGCTTGTCCGCAAGATGCGCGCTTCGGTCTGCCTGCTCGGGCCGTTGCTGGCGCGCTTGCACAACTGCAAAGTCTCGCTGCCCGGTGGATGCGTCATTGGGGATCGCCCCATTGACCAACACATCAAAGGCCTCAAACGACTCGGCGCGGACGTGGTGGTAGAGAATGGTTACGTCCACGCACGCTGCAACGAATTGACTGGCAACGATGTGTTCATGGGCGGGCGCTTCGGCTCGACCGTGCTTGGCACGGCCAATGTCTTGATGGCGGCGGTGCTGGCCACGGGCACGACGTGGATTGAAGGCGCAGCCTGTGAACCTGAGATTGAAGACCTGGTGAATTTTCTTATCAAGATGGGCGCCAAGATCAAAGGCATTGGTGGTCACATGCTCGAGATTGAAGGAGTCGAGGAACTGCACGGCGCGGAGCACACCGTGATTCCCGACCGCATCGAGGCCGGCACATTCATGGCGGCGGCGGCGATTACGGGCGGTGACATTGAGATTCACGGCGCACGTGCCGAACATCTCAGCGCCGTACGCGATAAACTTGAGGAATGCGGAGTCACGGTCGAGCGCAACAACGGCACGATCCGTGTCCGGAGCAACGGCGACCTCAAACCAGTTGACGTCATTACGATGCCCTATCCTGGTTTCCCGACGGACATGCAGGCGCAAATGAGCGCGATGATGACCGTTACGCCCGGCATTAGCGTGATCACCGAGAAAGTATTCCCGAACCGTTTTATGCACATCAGCGAGATGGCGCGACTTGGCGCGGATGTTTCACTCGAGGGTCCCAGCGCCATTGTCAAAGGCGTGAAAAAGCTCAGCGGTGCCCCGGTAATGGCCAGTGACCTGCGCGCGAGCGCGGGCCTTGTGCTGGCGGGGTTGGCCGCCGACGGCGAAACGGAAGTGAATCGTATTTATCACGTCGACCGCGGCTACGAACGCATCGACCAGAAGCTTCGCCTTTTGGGAGCGAAAATCGAGCGCGTGGCGGAATGAAAAAGCTGCTCCTGCTCGCGGTACTGGTCGCCCTCGCGTATGGGGCCTGGAAGTACCTCGAGAAGGTGCAGGATACTGCTGCGAAACATCAGGACACGCTTAAATCTCCCAGCGAGAAGGCCCTGAAAGACTTCGACAAAGAGAAATAACTGCGATTGGTTGTTGGTTAGGAATGAGAGGGCGGGCTTGAGCCCGCCCTTTCTCTTTGTGGCTAATTTCCTTGCGCAATCGCAGGGAAGGCTGATATTGCCAGCGGGCGAGAATTACCATGTTCGATTCACTTTCAGACAAACTGCAGGGAATTTTCAAGAACCTGCGCGGCTTCGGCAAGCTGACCGAGAAAAACGTCGCGGATGCGCTGCGGGAGGTGCGGCTGGCGTTGCTTGAAGCCGACGTCAACTACAAGGTCGTGAAGGATTTCATTGAGCGCACGAAGCAGCGCGCGCTGGGGCAGGAGGTTCTCACCAGCATCACTCCGGGACAACAGATCATCAAGATCGTGCATGACGAATTGGTTGCGTTGATGGGGGGAAGCGAAGAGAGCGCGTCCGGCGGTCGCGCTCTACCGCAGGGGAACTGGATGATGGTGGGGTTGCACGGGTGCGGCAAGACGACTACGTGCGGGAAATTGGCGAAATTGCTGGCGAAGCAGGGGCGCAAGCCGTTGCTGGTTGCGTGCGACGTGCACCGTCCCGCGGCAATTGACCAACTGGAAACCCTCGGCAAGCAAGTGGGAATCCCGGTGTTCTCCCTGCGCGGCGAGACCGATGTAGTGAAAATCGCCAAACAAGCGACGGCTTTCGCCCAGTCACAAAGCCGCGACGTCTTGATTTTTGACACGGCGGGCCGTTTGCATATTGACGAGGAGCTGGTGCAGGAACTGGTGCGGATGCGCGAGGCACTCGTTCCGCAGGAGATCCTGCTGGTGGCGGACGCAGCGACGGGGCAGGAGGCTGTGAATATCGTCGAACATTTCGACAGGGCGCTGAACATTACAGGGATTGTGCTTACGAAACTCGACGGTGACGCGCGAGGCGGCGCGGCGCTCTCGATGCGGGCGGTCACGGGTAAGCCGATACGGTTTGCGGGTGTTGGCGAAAAACTCGATGACCTGGAGGCATTCCATGCTGAACGAATGGCGGGGCGAATCCTCGGAATGGGAGATGTAGTCAGCCTTGTCGAGAAGGCCCAGGATGCCTTCGATGCCAGGAAAGCGGAGGAATTACAGGAAAAAATCGCCGACCAGAGCCTGAATTTGGAGGACTTTCTGTCGCAACTGCAACAGCTTAAGAAGCTTGGGCCGCTGGAGAATCTACTTGGCATGTTGCCTGGAATGAGTAAAATGCCTGACCTCAGCGGTGGTGAGTCGCAACTCAAGCGCGTCGAAGCGGTGATTCAGTCGATGACACCCACAGAGCGGCGCCGTCCCGAGATTTTGAACGCGGGTCGACGTACCCGCGTTGCGACGGGAAGCGGTACGAGCGTTGCTGAGGTGAATGACGTATTGAAGCAATTCAATGCCATGAAGAAAATGATGCAGGAAATGGGTAAAATGCAAAAGGCGATGACCCGCAAGGGCGCATTGCCGAAGATGCGATTGGGGAGGTGACAACAAGTGCCGGTAAGAATCAGACTACGACGAGTGGGAACGAAAAACGTGCCGTGCTACCGTATCGTGGTAGCCGATGGACGCAGCCCGCGCGATGGGCGGTTCATTGAAAACGTGGGGACGTACGATCCGCGCAAGGCAGGCGAGAATTTCAAGATAGACGTGGAGCGGGTGAAGCATTGGATGCAGAAAGGTGCGCAACCCAGCAATACGGTGCGGAGCTTTTTGAAGAAAGCGGAGCGGGCCGCAACAGCGACGAAAGCGGCCTGACGGGTTGACGATAGCGTCGCGGCAACGCGGCAATAACGGGCGGGTTGACACGACAAGGGCGCGATCATGAAAGCGTTTATCGAATACGTAGCGAAGGCCTTGGTCGATCACCCCGAGGAAGTCGATGTGCGGGAAATCGACAGCGAGCGCGCCGTGATCTTTGAACTGCGGTTGAACCAGACCGATATCGGCAAAGTCATCGGCAAAAGCGGGCGCACCATCACCGCGATCCGCACGTTGCTGACCAGCGCGGCCGCCAAGCAGGGCAAACGGGCCATGCTCGAAATCATCGAACCCGAAGGCCGTCGCAAGGAAGGTGCGCCGCCACCGCCGCCGCCAGACGCGCCGCAGTAGCCGCGCGGTGTGGGCCGCGGAACCGTATGGAAATTGACGTACTGACGTTGTTCCCGCGTATCTTCGAGGGGCCGCTGGACGAAAGCATCCTCAAGCGCGCCCAGAAGAGTGGATTGGTTGCCGTGCGCGTGCATAATCTGCGGGATTTCACCCACGATAAACACCGCGTCGTGGATGACAAGCCGTACGGCGGTGGGCCGGGCATGCTCATGAAGCCTGAGCCGATCTTTGAAGCTGTGGAGACAATTCGGCGGGACGAATCCTGCGTGGTCTTGATGACGCCGCAGGGCGCACCGCTGACGCAGACGCGGGCGCAAGAGTTCTCGCGCAAGCCGCATCTGGTCATCATCTGCGGCCACTACGAAGGCGTGGATGAACGGGTGCGCGAGGCGCTTGTCGATGAAGAGGTCAGCATCGGCGATTATGTGCTGACCAATGGCGCGCTCGCGGCGGCTGTGTTTGTCGACGCGGTGGTGCGGCTGTTGCCGGGCGTTCTCGGTGACGAACAGAGTGCAAATGATGATTCGTTCTCGAGCGGGTTGCTCGAAGGGCCGCAGTATACACGGCCGCCGGAGTACCGCGGGATGCAGGTGCCGGAAATTTTGCTGAGCGGCAACCATGAAGCCGTCGCCAAGTGGCTTGCGGAAACGGCGCGGCAGCGGACCAAAGAGCGGCGACCGGATTTATTGAAGGAAGATTAACATTTCAATTTGAGACGCGTTACGCGATAAAGGAGTTGGAACATGAATGTCATTGAGAAGATCCAGTCGGAACAGTTGCGCAAGGACCTCGTCCCCTTCAAGGTGGGCGATACCATCAAAGTGTACTCGCGCATCAAGGAAGCGGACCGCGAACGTGTGCAGGCGTTTTCCGGCATCGTGATCAACATGCAGGGACGCGGCATCGCCGAGACATTCACCGTACGCCGCATCAGCTACGGCGAGGGCGTCGAACGCGTGTTCCCATTGCACTCACCCTTCATCCAAAAGATCGAAATCGAGCGCGCCGGCAAAGTCCGTCGCGCCAAGCTCTACTACCTGCGCGACCGCATCGGCAAGACGGCCACCAAGGTCGCCGACGCGTAACCTGCGACGCGTGCCATGCTCCGGTACGAAAAGAAAGTTTTCAAGGCCGGAGCGCAAATCATTGCGGGAATCGACGAGGCTGGCCGTGGGCCGTTGGCGGGGCCCGTCGTGGCAGCTGCAGCGATCCTGCCTCCGAAGTTCAAACACAAGACACTCACCGATTCGAAGCAGCTCTCCGAGAAACAGCGCGAGGAAATCTACGCCGAATTGACGGCCAATCCCGAGTTTCTCTGGGCGGTCGGCGTCTCGGGTGTGGACGTCATCGACCACTACAACATCCTCCGCGCCACCTGGCGTGCGATGCAGCTTGCGCTGGACAATCTGTACGTTCACCCCGACCATGTCCTCGTCGATGGCCTGCGCGTGCCGCTTATTGGTGTGCAACAGACCGCCATCGTTAAAGGCGACGCAAAAAGTTTTTCCATCGCCGCCGCCAGCGTCATTGCCAAGGTCACGCGTGACCGCCTGATGCTGAAGCTTCACGAACAATATCCCCAATATAACTTTGCCCAACACAAAGGTTACGGAACGCCCGAGCATCTTGCGGCGCTTGGTCAATACGGTCCATCGCCCGTGCACCGCCGTTCCTTTGCGCCCGTGCGTAATGCTGTGGAACCTGTGCAAGTAGAGTTCGCTGCGCTTTGACCATGTTCCTCGACTGGTTCAAGAAAGCGAGCAATCTCACGCCCCGCCAGATTCTTGGCGCTCGCGGCGAAAAAGCCGCCGCGAGATATCTTCGCCGACGGGGCTACAAGATTCTCCTGAAGAATTTTCGCAGTGGCAAAGCTGAAGTCGATATCGTTGCACGCCAGAATGACTGGCTTGTTTTTGTCGAAGTTAAGACCCGCGAGTCCGAACAGTTCGGCGCGCCGAGCGAAGCGGTCGACCGTGATAAGCAACGCAACCTCAGCAAAGCCGCGCTCGATTACTTGCGGATGCTCGGCAATCCCCGGATTCACTTCCGCTTTGACATCGTGGAAGTCATCATCGCCGATGGCTCGAAGAGGCCCGACGACATTCGTCTCATCCAAAACGCCTTCGACCTAAGCGAGCCGTTTATCTACTGACAGTTCTTAGCAGCATTCCGCCCTTGGGATAAAGGGTGATCGCGGGCCAAGGGACAACGTAGTAGCCGGGCGCGGTGGTTAGCTGGAATTTTTGCGAGATGGTGGCGAGGGCCAGCACGGCTTCCATCGTGGCGAACGAGTTGCCAATGCAGACCCGTGGACCGCCGCCGAACGGAAAATAGGCGTACTTTGGCAGTTGTTTCATTTCTTCATCGCGCCAGCGCTCCGGCAGGAACCCCCGGTCTCCTTGAAATAGCGCGGGTCGCGATGTTTCAGCCACTGGCTCATGAACAGCGATTCGCCTGCTTTAATGGTCCGGTCGCCATCTTCACAATCCTGGAGCGCTTCGCGGCCGATGATCCAGACCGAGGGGTACAAGCGCATCGTCTCCTTCACCACCATCTCTGTGTAGTCCAACTGTGACAGGTCGGCAAAGACTGGGGCGTGCCCACCGAGCACGCGTTTGAGTTCCTCATAGAGAGGTGGCACCGATTCGGGATTCTGGGACAACAAATAGAACGCCCATGACAAGGCGAGCGCCGTCGTGTCCATTCCGGCTACCATCAAGGTGGTAAGTTCATCGCGCAACTGTATATCGCCCATGACGCTGCCGTCTTCGTAGCGGGCCCGCAGCAGCATCGATAACAGATCACCCGTATCCTCACCAGTGGCACGGCGCTCGCGGATGAGGCCGTAGATGAAATCATCCAGCCGACACATCCCTTCGCGAAAAAAGCCACGACGTGACCGAGGGCAGCAGGCCGAAGAGCGCCCGATACCATTTCCATTGCGTGGTGAAGCGCTCCATAACCACGCTTGAACTGGCGATCACTTCCTTGAGTTCCGGGGACACGGTAGAATTAAAGAGCGTCTTCGTGACCACGCGAACCGTCATCTGCATCATCTCGTGGTGGATGTCCCGTGTCTCGCCGTCTTTGCAGGTCGCAATCATGTCCTCGGTGAACCCGACAGTAAACTTCGCATACGTGGCGATGCGGTCCCGATGGAAGTCCGGTTGCGCGAGGCGCCGCTGGCGGACCCAGTATTCACCTTCGCCTGTCACCAAGCCCGCCCCGAAAATCCGCCGCATGACGGGGGTGCGGTACCCGAGGGTTTTCAGAAAGTTACGGGCCTGAGTTGTGAGAACGTCTTCGATATCCGCCGGATCGTTCAGCAGATAGATCTTCTGGTGGAGAAGTCGTACGGGGACAAAATCGCCATAATCTCGCACGCATTTCTCCAGGAAACGGAGCGGGTCCTGTCCGAACTCCGTCAGGTTACCAGTCAGTCACGAGCCTTTCGGGCCGTCCAAGGAAGTCGTTGCTGGTGCGCGAGTTTTCAATCTTCGCGAAGTATGACTTTGGAAGTTTCCGCGTTCAACACCGGCGTAGCTGGTACCGCCGGAGGCAGGCCCATGCTGCTTCGCGGACCCGCCTGGTTTTCCTCACCACGCCGAATTTGCTGGACTTCTGCGCCAGTTTTTGGTCTACTTCAAGATAGAGAAGCGAGAAAAGGCTGGCGAGTAAGTCAGCACGGGAAGTGACCGATTCAAACCTGGAGCAAGAAGGCCAACCGATTCGATTGGCGGTTGGCCTTCTTATTTTTTACCCGCGAAATGTCAGTCTTGGATTCCAGGCGCGACGGCGCTCGCTGAGCGTCGCGAATTGGCCCCCTATGGCAACAGAACCTATTAGACTTACGGGAGCCACTAGACTATTAGTTACAGCCATGCACGCGAAAGCTCATTCCGCGGCGCTCCTTGGATTGGTTTTCACGGTGACTGTGGTGCTTTGGCCGGTCGTGGCCAGAACCCAATCCACTAACTCTGGTCCAGACCCGCGAGAGATTCCCTTGCCGCCAATCAAGACCATGATGGGCGTGCTGCCGGGCGTGAATGACTTGCCGGTTCACACCGGTCTGCCCGACGCGTTGACGATGAACAATGGGCAAAAGGTTACGACGGTCGAACAGTGGAAAACGCGCCGCGAGGAGATCAAACGGATTCTTGAGTATTACGCGATTGGCCAGATGCCGCCTGCGCCGGGAAACGTGAAGGGACGCGAGATCAAATCGCAAATGGTACTCGATGGGACAGTGAAGTACCGGCTGATACATCTTACCTTCGGGCCAAAAGAGAAACTGGGATTGGACATTGGCATCTTCACACCTACGAACGGCACGGGGCCGTTTCCGACGGTGATCATGCCGGGCGGGACGCCGCCGGGAGCCACGCCGCTGCCAACCCTGGCGCACCCACCGGGGCAGGGCAAAGGCGTTGACGCTTTGCTGCCGGTCGTTCCGATAGCTTCGTCCACCAATGAGACAGCGAGTTCTGTTACTTCCACCAATCAACCCGCGGGTCGTCGCGGTCCGCGATTGGACAATACGGATCCGGAGGCGGTGGCAGGGCGCAACCGCGAATTGTTCCGTCGCGGTTATGCCTATGTTGTGTTCAACAACAATGATTGCGCCGAGGACACGACGTTGCGCAACGATGACGGCGGTTGGGCTTTTCGAACGACGCGATTTTATCCGGCATATCCTGGTTACGACTGGGGAGTGCTCGCGGGGTGGGCGTGGGGTGCGTCCCGCATTGTAGATTATTTGGAAACCGACCCATCCATCGACAAGACCCGACTCATCATCTCGGGCGTATCGCGAACCGGGAAGTCGGCGATGATTGCCGCGGCCTTTGATGACCGGCTCGCCATGGCGGCGCCATGCGTGACCGGGGGCGGTGGCATCGGCGCCTACCGTTTTAGTGGCGCCGGGCGTGGCGGCAAAGAGGGTTTGGCCGACATGATGAAGAAATACCCGAATTGGTTTTCGCCGCATCTCCACGAGTTCTGGGGCCATGTGGACCAGTTACCGTTTGACGAGCATTGGTTTCTCGCGCTTGTCGCCCCGCGGCCATTCATCGCCCTGGAGGGCCTGACCGACCAAGTGTCCCTTGAGAACGCGGTCAAGCAGTCGTGGCTGGGAGCACAACCAGCATATGCGCTATTCAGTGCCACGAACCATCTTGGGGTGAACTATGCGAATCACGGTCACGCGTTTACACCGGAAGATATGAATGCGCTTCTGGACTTTGCCGACCAGCAGCTACGCGGTCTGCCGGTCGAACGACGGTTCGATGAGTTTCCGTCGGTCACTACGTCAGACGCTGTCTTCAATGTCCGCGAGTCGGGAGCGGTAGGCGACGGAAAGACCAAGGACACCGCCGCAATCCAGGCGGCGCTTGATCGTTGCGCGGCGGCAGGAGGAGGTACTGTTGTTGTGCCGGCGGGCGACTACCTTACCGGCAGCCTCGACGTCAAATCCCACACGACGCTGCGCGTCGAAAAGGACGCGACACTGGTTGGCAGTCCCGATCTCGACGACTACCCGATCGTGAAAGCCCGTTGGGAAGGACATTGGATTGATGCGCATCGCGCGCTGGTTTCAGCGCATCAGGCGAACCACATCGCCATCATCGGTCCGGGGACGATTGCCGGTGACCTGACGCTCGGCAATCGCCAAATGCCGCGACGCCCATGCGTCATCGAACCGATTGAATGCCAGGATGTTCGCCTCGAAGGTTTTACCGCGAAGCAGAAGCGCATGTGGACGATCCACCCGACCTACTGCGAAGACGTCGTGGTGAAAAATGTCACCATCCGCAGCATCGGCGGTAACAGCGACGGCGTGGATGTAGACTCCTGCAAACATGTGGTCATTGAAGGCTGCGACATCGAGTCCGGCGATGATTGCATCGCGATCAAATCCGGTCGGGGAATGGAAGCGGTTCGCGAAGGGCGCCCGACCGAGGATGTGCGCATTAACGATTGCACGTTCTCCGACAATATCTTTGCGTGCATCGGCGTGGGCAGCGAGACCTCGGGGGGCATTCGCGGTGTACACATCGAGCATTGCACCTTCAAGCTGGCCAAGACGTACGCGATTTACATCAAGAGCCGACCCGGCCGAGGCGCGTACATCGAGGATGTTTCGGGGAACGATCTGGACGTTCAAACGGGGACGAACGGCTTCCTGCGGATTAATCTTCTCAACAGCGGCCTGGAGGACAGCGAGCCGGTTCTTGGCGACGCAGGCATACCTACGGCGAAGAATTATCGTTTCAGCAACGTCCGCGTGAATTGTGGAACGCTGGTGAACGCCGCGGCAATCTCGCCGGTGAAGCCGCTCAGCGGGCTCTCGCTCGTCAACATCACCGGCTCCTGCACCAAGGGTATTACTCTCGCCAATATCACGGGCGCCGAACTGCGTGGCATTCAGGTTACCGGTTTCAGCGGTCCGCTGCTCGGGACCAACAACGTTAGCGGCGTAGGACTGGATGGCGCTGTTTCCATTCCGCCGGCATCGGCAGGTCCGCCGGTCGTGCCCGCAACGGGGTCTAACACTGTTCGAAGAGCAAGTGGAGGCGTGCCAGCTCGTGAAAACCAGTAATCAAACATTTATTGCCCGAACGCTTATGCGCATCTTACTCGCCTTTCCAATTATCCTCCTCGCATTACAAGCTCGGGCCGCGTCGTCGACATCAGACGTACCGGTGGTGGCAGTTGCGCCGGCGACTACGAATACTCCATTCGCACTGGTTCCGCTCACACCCAAACAAATAAACGCTGCGTCTCCTTTTTTTACGGTGGATGGGAAAGATTCCATAATCCTGACGAATCCCCCGGTCCAGTTGGAAGATTTGCAAATCCTCCGCCTTTGGCCGGCGCAGGCGCCACTCCAACAAGGCGATAATCCCGCCATTGATATTCCCACACTGACTGTTTTTCTTCCCCTGACGGGCAAAGCCAGCGGCGCGGCGATGATTGTCATGCCCGGCGGCGCGTATTCGCATCTTTCCCCGCGCGAGGGCCTCCCGGCGGCGCAATGGCTCGCGTCCAACGGCATCACGACGTTCATTCTCAAGTCCCGCCTCGGGAAGAAATATCATCATCCGGCCGAAATGGACGATGCTCAACGTGCGATTCGTTATGTTCGCGCGAATGCGCCCGCGTGGGGACTCGATGCCCGCCGTGTCGGGATCATCGGCTTTTCCGCCGGCGGGCATCTGGCCAGCACCGCCGCCACGCACTTTGATGCCGGCGATCCCGCGTCCAGCGATCCCATTGAGCGGGTGAGTTCCCGTCCCGATCTCCACATTCTCCTTTATCCCGTGGTGACGCTTGTCGATGGATCGAACGTCCATACGAATTCCCGCACCTGGCTGCTGGGCGATAATCCCAGTCCGGAGATTATCGAACTTCTCAGCAACGAAAAGCAGGTGACCAAAGATACGCCGCCGGCGTTTATCGTTCACTCCACCGGCGACACGACCGTGCCGGTTGCGAATTCCGATCAATACGTTGTTGCCCTCATGAGAAGCAACGTCCCGTTCGTTTACGTGCGGGAACCCATCGGCAAACACGGTTTTGGCATCACCGATGCGTGGTCCGGCCAGGCCATGGCCTGGCTGCACACCCAGAAATTCTGAAGAGCGCTTGGTAGCGCTCTGCAGCAGTGTTAGCTCTGCAAAATGCTCGACTTGGGGTTGGCGGAGTACTAGTCTTTTGTCGGGAAACGGCGAGAGTCTCTCGGGTTCTGATCCAGTCGTACTACGACTGAGAGAGGAACGTGGGCTGTGAAGGATCGGATTTGGTTCGGGCGTAGAGCAGCAAGGATACTCCGCATTTTCGTTGCATTTACCCCCTTGGTTTTGGCTGGTCAACCTGGCAACGCCTCTGCCCAAACGCTGACGATTCTTCGCCTATTTGGCGGCCGCCGCTACGATGGGGTTGGTCCAAGAGCCGGGCTGGTACAGGCTAACGACGGCAATTTCTACGGGACCACCTACGAGGGCGGGACGAGTGGGAATTGTTCCGAGGGGTGTGGTACCGTCTTTCGGATCAGCGCCAGCGGTAGCTACACGAGTCTTTACTCCTTTGTCGGCTCCCCCAATGACGGATACGAACCAATGGCCGGATTGGTGCAGGGTAGCGATGGCAATCTCTACGGGACGACACTTTACGGCGGGACGAACTACGGGGGCACCGTGTTTCGCATCAGCCCCAGCGGCATCTACACGAGTCTTTACTGGTTTGGCAGCCAGCCCAACGATGGGAAGAATCCAGGCGCCGCGCTGTTGCAGAGCAGCGACGGCAATTTCTATGGGACGACCACTGCCGGAGGGACGAAAGGCCGCGGCACCGTGTTTCGGATCAGTCCCAGCGGCAGCGAAACGAATCTGTACTCTTTTGCCGGCCCCCCCAACGATGGGGACGGTCCACATGCGGGGTTGGTGCAGGGCAACGACGGTAATTTCTACGGCACGACCATTGCCGGCGGGACGTACGGCTACGGCACTGTGTTTCAGATCAGTCCCAGCGGCAGCGAAACAAATCTTCACTCCTTTGCCGGCTACTCCGATGGATACTACGCAGAGGCCGGGCTGGTACAGGGGAGTGACGGCAATCTCTACGGCACAACCGAGTATAACGTGTTCACGATTGGCCCCGGTGGCAGCTACTCGAATCTTTACACCTTTGGCATCCAACCCAATGATGCATCCGATTGCCAAGCCGGGCTGGTGCAAGGCAGCGATGGAAATTTCTACGGCACGACCGCGACAGGAGGTATTGGCGGGGGAACCCTGTTCCGGATCACTCCCAGCGGCACGTTCACGATTCTCTACTCCTTTGGCAGCCAACCCAACGACGGAATCAATCCAGACGCCGGGCTGGTCCAGGGCAGCGATGGCAATTTCTACGGCACAGCCCTGATCAGCGTGTTCCGGTTTTCTGTTCCTCTTAACCCCCCGGCCAACCAGATTTCAGCGGCCCAGGCTTTAGGCAATGATTTGGCCATCTCCATCCCCTCTGTAGAGGGCGAAACCCATCAATTGCAGTTTAGCACTAATTTCACCTCCGGTATCTGGTCGAACATCAATGGCGTATCGGTCACCAACAGCATCGGGGCGCTGCTGACGGTGACAAACTTCGGTGGGGCCGTTGGGCCGCAGGGGTTCTACCGGTTCGACATCACGCCGTAGATTTGACGGGGAGTGATTGCAGAAAACTCGTTCGACTTACGCTGGCCATTCGACTATTACTTGCCGTCATGCTTGCCAAAGTTCATTCCGCGGCGGTTCTCGGCATTGATTCCTACCCCATTGAGATTGAGGTGAACGCGGGGTGGGGGCAACCGGCGGTGATTATCGTTGGGTTGCCGGATGCGGCGGTGAAGGAGTCGCGCGACCGCGTGAAGACGGCGATCGAGAATAGCGGGTTCAAGTACGTCATGGGCCGCACGACGATCAACCTGGCGCCGGCGGATGTTAAAAAGGAAGGGCCGAGTTTTGATTTGCCGATTGCGGTGGGGATTCTCGCCGTCAGCGAGCAGATCGTGGCCGAAGACCTTGATGACTACACCATCGTGGGCGAACTTGCGCTCAGCGGGGAAGTCCGCAGCATCAACGGCGTGTTGCCGATTGCGATTTGCGCTCGCGAGCAGAAGAAGCGCGGGCTGATCGTTCCCGCGGACAACGCGCCCGAAGCGGCGGTGGTCCAGGGCATTGACGTGTATCCGGCAAGAAACCTGCGCGAGGTCGCGGAGTTTCTAGCCGGCAAACGGGAACTGCAACCGCTTCGCGAAAATCCCGCAAGGATTTTCCAGGAACAGCGCAGTTACGACGTCGATTTCGTCGATGTCAAAGGCCAGGAACACGTGAAGCGCGCGCTGGAAGTCGCGGCGGCTGGCGGCCACAATATTCTAATAATCCGCTAGATTCCGCCGGGGCAAAAACCCTCGATTTATTGAAGATTCCGGTTATCGACGCGGCGGAAGAGTGAGCGTGAAAGTCTTAACGCTACCGGACTGAACCACGGTCGCAGATGCCGGGCGATCAATACTCACGCCCAGGATATGGTCAATTCTTTCGCAAAGTCGCGCCCATTCATTGGTATCGCGAGCCGCACCCGACACGGTATTGGCTTCTCTATTGTAGGTGATTCCAATGTTGTTCAAAGCGCGATCTTGGCAGACTCGAAATAATGCGGTGTCTATAGTTGCTAATCCGTCTTTCCGTGGCATCTCGCCACTCTCGAATGCAGCAACAACTTCCTCGACCAACACCCCGTCAGGAGTTTTCCCGAGCCTATCGATTATCGCCGTTGTAATCTCGATTCTATCTTGATCAGTCACAGCGTGGACTGTACTCCGCCCTTGCGGTAAGTCAAACGCAGAAAACTAGCAGGCTCCTCAAAGAAAACCGTCGAACTTTGAAGACCGCCCGATTGACATTGCAATGGGTCCGGTGGCAAATCCGTATCCGCAAGCGGGGCATTTGTAGTTCTTGCCGCCGTCCTTGCTCAACATCACATTGGGAGGGAAGGCGCATTTACAAATCGGAAAGCCCAATTCGTTTGCCGCCTGCGCCCCGGCGATCTTCAATTGGGATTCGGCTTGCTCGATTGCCTTCTCAGCGGCTTTCTTCTTCTCGCCGTTCGGCATCAAGTCTTTGACACCCTTGATGGTCGAGATTGCCGAGCCAACCGATTCAAACGCTGACTTGAGTGCCTCGAAATTCACGATGAGTCTTGCTCCGTTGCTCACCAGCGGCGATAGCGCCTGTTGCGTCGATATGGGCGAGGCTCATAGTAGCCGATAAACCGACGCTCCCAATACCCGATGAGCGAGACGATCTCCCATCCGAAGATTAGCGCCGGCAGTATCGTCGCAAAGAGAGCGAGCCTAACGAACCAGTCGGCTAAATCCTGCGGTGCCGCCGCGCCGCCGATTTGAAAGAGTCCATCGATTAGAGTGGCGAACGGGAGAACCATCATCTTCCAGAGGAAGACCCAAGCGATAAGCGAAGCCACTAGAAAGGCTAAAAACTTTACGGTTCTCATCCTAGTTGCACCTATACGCCTCGAAGGGCGACAGCGCAACAAGAAATTTCTCAGGAGTGCCGCAGAGCCACCAGAAGCAAGGCAACAAGCGCGAAGACCGCGAGTAAGCAAAGCAGAATAATTGTCTCTTTCTTATTCATAGCCAGGTGTTCAGATCGCATCGTGATTGATCTCGATTTCTACGAGTCTCACCCTTTCCTTTATCTGACTCACTAGGGGTCTAGGATCAATCACGGAGCCGCAAGCCGGACAACTCCGCCAGTTTTCCAGAAACCACCCTGCCGTTTCAGTGTAGTCCTTCCCACACTCAAGGCACTTGCTGCGGTATTTGGAAGGGAGGTCTTCCGTCATCGCTTTATATCCAGAAGCCGACCACAACGGCAATTATCAGAGATAGGACTACAAGCGCCAGCCAGTCCGTCCAGCGCCACGGTTCGGGAGGCAGGTCGCGAGGATCGTAGACCAGTCGCCAAAGCGTCTTGCCGAAAGCCTTCATCCTACTTCTTCGCCGCGTGCCACTTCTTCCATCGCGCCCGCTGCGCCGCCGCGATCTTTCTCCGCGCCGATGCCGGCATTGTCCTGCGTCCAGGCTTGATCGCCATCCCGCCAAGCGCGGCGATGGCGTTGTCGATCTTGCGGAGGTTATTGGCTGCCGAGTTGCGAGCCGCTACCAGTTCCCGAATGATGCTTTTCATTCCAAACTAATAGCACGCTGGCGGCGCAGTCCTCAATCTCATTCGGCATCCTGTTGGATCGCGGACGGGCGGGCGGCGTGGCGAGCGATGTACCATTCACCGCCGACGGTGACTAGGGCGGCGAGTAGCCCGATGACAAGTGTCCACAGCAAAGCCTCACGAACTGACCGCCGCTGTTGCACCTGCTCAATTCGGTCGATCCGTTTATCCAGTTCCGGCAGGATGCCGGGCGAGCCATTCCCCAAGAAAAGTTTCTTCTCCAGTTCTTTCAGGCTCTCAGCGTGTTCCGCGCCGGACTTTTCAATTCCCATTAGTCGCTGGTCGATTGTCGCCAGGCTGGAGGCAAGTTGGTTCGCCAGTCCCGCCGCGATGGCTGATTTTTCACTCATTAAGCCCACGCTCCACTTCTGTAGAAGCGTCCAGTGCCGCCGTTCCAGAGGGCGCTCACGAATTCCTGTCGCAGGCCCGAAGAGCCGAAACTGATTCCTTTCCAGAAAGCCAGTTCATCAACCACGAAGTCCTGTCCGTTGTTCTGGATTTCGACCGTCGAGCCGCCGGTGGAGAATGTGCCGTCCCAGGTCTGGCTCTGGACAAGGTTTCCGTTACAATAGATTTCGACCTTGCCGTCAGCCATAATCCCGACGCAATGATCGAACGGACCGGGCGAGCCGCTCGCTGTCACGGTTGTCCCGTTGGACTGCTTGATCGACCAACTGATTGCGTACGGGTTGAGTCCCGCGTCGCCGACGAAGAGGTTGGTCGTGCTTCCGACGAAGTTTATGAAACCACCTGCCGACTGGTTGCCGGTCAGCCAGACGCTCATCGCAACGCCACCGGACCCCGGCGTGTTGCTGGTCGCCGCACTCACCGAGGCGGTGGTGCTTCCGTTCTCGCACAGTCCATTATTTTTCTTGGCTGCCACATTGGTGATGCCGCCGCCCTGTGAGCCTACGGTCAAATTGTTGCCCGCCGATCCGGTATCCGCCCAAGTGGTCGCACCGTTCGCCTCATCGAATGCGTAGTAGTGGAACAAAAGGCTGTTCTTTGTCGCCAGCAGTTTCTCTTCACTGGACGAACTGGAACTGCTGAGGCTGACTTTTGTGCTGCTCGACGAACTGCTGCTGCTCGAAAGGCTAACCTTGGTGCTACTAGATGACGAACTACTCGATAGGCTCACGGCAGTGCTACTCGATGAGGAAGTGCTAGATGAACTGCTGGAACTTGTGCTGGCGATGTAGCAGGACACGCCCGTCACATAAGCCGTAGTGCCGATCCACGCGGCATTATGGGTTCCCGTCCAGCCCGTGTCATACACGATCTGTCCTGTAACGGTGCCGCCTTCGTTGCATCGATAGTACGCAACAGTTTGACCGTCTACCGGAAAGCACGAGGCGCGAGTCGGGTTAAAAGCGGTCGTGTACCTCACCACACTAGAGATGCGAATCTCGTCGAGGTACTTCTCATCGGGAGTGTTGAAGTTGCCGCCGTTGGCGATGGCATAGTTGTCATCGAAGAACCAGAGTTTCTCATTGACCGCAGCAAGTCCGCCATTGACGAACGGACAGACGCCAACGGTGGGACTGATGTTCTCATTGTTGTCCGTTCCTTGCCCGTGCGGTTGACCGTTCAGGAATAGTCTAAGGTTCCCGTTTCCAGCATCGGCACAGAAGGCGATGTGATACCAAGTGTTTGTAAATAGCACCGGAGCCGTTGACTGGATGTAAGCCACAGCACCGCCGCCCGTGTCGCCGTCGTTTACATCCAGCGTGAGGTAGCCATTCTCATTGGCAATGAGCCATCCGAACGGGTCGAACTGGTTGTCCGTCGCCAGCATTATGTAGGCATTGTTGATGTTCGGGGTGCGCCACCAAAATTCCACGGTGAGCGGCGCGGTTGACCAGACTGTGGACGCCGGTGTGGAAACCTGCCCGCCATTGGGTGACTTCAGCAAGTCGAGAGCGAATCCCGGATGCAAGAGGCTGCTGGTTGATGAACTGCTGCTACTCGACAGGCTCGCCTTGGTGCTACTGGAACTCGACGAAGACAGGCTGACTTTCGTGCTGCTCGATGAACTACTGCTGGATGACGATAGGCTGAAGGCAGTGCTGGATGAAGACAGGCTTACAGCCGTTGAACTGGACGAACTGCTGCTACTGACGCTGACAGCGGTGCTACTGCTTGAACTCGTACTGGATGAACTGCTGCTTTGATGTTGCGTGCTTGTGCTGGATGAACTGCTGGATAGGCTAATTGCAGTGCTGGACGAACTACTCGACACGCTCGCCGCAGTGCTGGATGAACTACTGCTGCTTGAGTGCGGGCGTAGGCTCACCACACCCGCGAAGCCACCCGTCGCGAATTCGTAATCCCCGGTCATACCGCCGCTCGTCTCGCGGGTGTAGGTCGGCGCGGAGTTCAGCGCGGAGCCGAGAGACCAGGCATCATCCGGTGCGGATGGGTTGGAGAATAGGAAGTGAGTGCCGTCCGTCCAGAAATCAGTCGCGTTGAAAATTCCCCCCCAGTTGTAGATGCCGTTGAAAGCGGAGGCTGCGAAACCGGAGGCAATATACTGGTCGAGATGTCCGGTGCTTGAACTGCTGCTGGACAGACTAACCTTCGTGCTGCTCGATGAACTCGCGCTCGATTGCGAGGTGCTGGATGAACTGCTGAGGCTTACCGCCGTGCTACTGGAACTGTCGCTAGACAGGCTGATTGCCGTCGAACTGCTGGTGGACAGACTTGCCGCCGTGCTACTCGAACTGCTCGACACGCTCCGCTGCGTGCTGGAACTGCTGCTGGATTCCAATTGCCCGATGGTGCCGCCAGGCGCCGAACCATCCCGATTGATGAAGTTGTAGAAGCCGGCGACAGCGAATCCGAATCCCGAACGCTCATAAGCGGCCGTTCCCCCGTTTGCCAAGGCGTTATCCAGAACATAGCGGCCGGCCGGGCCATTGTAGAACAGGTAGCGCACTGCCCCGTCCGGGTTCTGTTGCCAGTATGGCCGTCCATTGAACACCCCGCCGTAGGTGTAAGACTGGTTGTACTCCCAACTGCCGAAACCCGAACCGACATACACCTGATTATGGAAGGATGATGTGCTTGAGGTGCTGGACGAACTCGATGAGGAACTACTGACGCCGTAGTAGAGTTCATTCCAGATACCGTTCCAGTAGAACAGCAAATCCTGAGTGGACGGCATCCACCAAAGCGATCCGTCGGCGATGTCTCCGAGCGTCGGAGTCGCCTTCTGATAGAAGTATCTCGGCAGTTTCGTCGGCAGGTTCATTTAGGGATGCAGGGTGTCCCAAGTGCTGCCGTCATAGACGCTCAGTGTCGCCGTGGTGGGCGCGAGCCAGAGGGAGCCTTGCCCGATAGAGCCGGTGGGCGTCGCGTCTTGGAAGTAGTAGGCGGGCAAGCCGGAGAGCGAGATGACATTGCCCTCGATGACTTGCGCCTTGACGGTGCAGGGGAATTGGAAACGGGTGTCGCTGGTGTCGCTTTCTTCGATCTCGAAAGTCGATGATTCGACCGCAGCCGTTCCGAGAAAGTCCGCGACTTCCTGCGTATTGAAATTCAGCGTGCCTATGAAATGGTCGATAGACCAAGTCCAGCCGGTCGAGTAGGCAATGGGAGTCGGTCCTCCGAGAGTCCCTGTGGGCAATCCATCGCCGCCACAAACCGCGACTTGCAATGTGGAGGCGTGAAGGTCAACGGCGGTATAGGGGATCGAGATGCTGCCCGTCGGCAGGAGTGGGAAGATATTTATGGTCGGATTGTCGCCCTGTATGAATGCGAGTAGGGAAGCGGACGCCGCGCTGGTCGAATTGATATTGTCGAGCAGTACCTTGCTTTGGACATCGAGATAGAGATTGAGGGCGACGCTCATTAGAGAGCGCCCGAATGTCAACGGCTATGAGGTGAGTCGATTGAGCCGCTTTCGCCGCCGCTTGCAGCGACCGCACTCCTGCAAATGCGTCCCCGCAATGGCGTCGATTGCCTTCGCGACCGGCTGCGCCACACTCGCAACGGCGTCGCCGAGTCGAAACGCTCCGTCGTATCCCCACCGCACCCCATACGGACATTCAAAGTCAGTGCCGCCGGGCAGGTCGAAAGACTTGCCCATTGCCTTGCGCCACTCGGCACCGCCTTCCAGGTTGCGACAGACTTGGCAGAACTTCCGACCGGCACAAAATGGGGTGTCGACGAAGTTCATTGCAGGACGAAGTTGAATTTAAGGTTGAAGTTGAAGTAATTGTTGCTGCAAGCAACATCCGCCGCTCGCATCACGAAGGATGCGACGGCACCGCTGACCGCGACCTGGTCGGTGACATCCAGCGGGAAAGTGACGAACACTTTGCAACAGTCGTTCAACTGGGTCACTCCGAAGTATCCGATGTCATCGTGGAGGGGGTTCGGTTGCAAATAGACTTTCAACGAAGCGATTGATCGGGCGAAGGTTCTGGTCGCCGCAATGGAGACGCTTTGACCATATTGGACGCAGTCGGTGCAAGGTCGGGCATCCGCCGGTCGGCAACCGCCTCCCGACGGAGCGCCGTGCGTAAACTGAATGCAGTCCGTGTATTGCGTACCGGCTTTATACACGATGCCGGTCTTGGAATCGTCCACGGCGATCGATGCCGCCAATGGCGAGCCGGGCGGCGGGGAGAATGAACGCTGGTGTGCGCAAGCCGTTTGATCCGGAGGGCAGGCGGGGCAGTCATCCTCACTGGATGATGAATTGTTCACAGTGATGCACCCGTTCGGGTCGAGCCATAGGCCGGTCGAGGCAATGCTGTCCGCGTCCGGCGGTAGCAATACAGGCGCGGTATTCACACCGCCCTCGCGCTCATTCGCTTCAAAAGGACAAAGCCGTTCACCGCGTCGCACTGCAACTGATAGCCGACGACATCAAGCCACTGTGAGTTTTTGAGGATGGGAGCAATCGAGACTTGGTGATAGGTCGCATCGTTGGGGTTGTCAGAGCCGACGGAAATCTCGGCGACATTATGATAAAAATGAGACGGCGGATCGCCGGTGCTGTTGTCACCTTGAGGTTGTGCAGGCGATCCGGCTGTTCCAGCAGCAAGCGTCACCGCAGTGACAATCCCGTTGGTGTCGAGCGTGGCATCGTACCAAACGAAATAATTGGCTGTCCCGGCTGGCGGAGAAACAATCAGCGGACTTGCAGAGGCGTTGTCATTATTGATCGTGTGGTTTTGGATGGTGGCTGCTTGGACAACGAAGCGCCGCCAATCGCTTACCGAGGGATTGTTGGGGTCTGCCGGCGGAGCGTTGAGAATCTCGAACGGATATGCATCGTCACTCGGTGCAACCGTATTGCTGCGGCTCAGTCGCCGCAATTTGAAGGTCGTGCCGCCGGGCTGGCAGGATGGCAAAATATCCGCTGACGCCTGCGGAGCAATCGCCCGCAACTGGCGGACAATCGCATTGAGAAAGTCCGCGGTAATCGGTTCGCCGCGACGGATTTCGCTAAGTGGTGAAATCATAGCGGCTAGGTGTTGTTCACGATGACGGTATCGACGGAGGTGAAGCCGGTCCATTCCTGCTGCCGCTGCCAGTAGAGGGTTGACCGCGTTGCGCTATCCGCCGTGGAGACATAGGTGTAACCGGACGGGACTGCCATCGGCAGAATAGACGCGACTTGCCCGCATCCGTTTGCTACGGGGAAACTCAGATACCAAGAAGTCTGCTTCGCGACGGGGATATAAACGGCATAGTTTGTCTCTCCCTTGAGCATACGCTGATAAAGTTCTGAGGCATTGCCGGTTGGAGTCGGTACGGTGTCATCACTTGGGGCATTGAGTTTTGCTTCCACCTCGCGACGCTGGTCATCGGTCAGAGCGAACTGCCCGCCGGCAGCGAAGACCTTGTGATTGCGAATGTCCTCATCGACCCGCAGCCATACAACCTCGCTGACGGTCTTTGTCAGCCGGTCAGATGCCGAGACATTGAGAATCGCTTTGTCTGCCTGGCCGGTGCTTTCAAGGGTTACATCCTCGACAAAGACGCTGTAGCCAGCCACGCCGTCGCTAATCTTTGGCTGGCTCGCGCGAAGCAGGTCGATCTGTCCTTCATAGGAAAGTTTGACCTCGAAAATGCCGTCGCTAGAAGTATGCTCGACGCGATTGCGGAGCGTCGCGCTTTTGACGCCGTGCCAGATAACGCTCACGCTGCCACCGCCATTTTCGGCTTCGACAGATGGGCTTCAAGCAGGCTGACCATCTTGCCGGTGTTTTTTGCCGTCTCGCGGTGGTAGTCGAGTCCTGGGCTATGGGCGACCCTCGCGAATAATCCGATGCGGGCGAACTGGTCGGCGTCGGTGTGAAGGTGGAAACCAGACTTCGATTTCTTCTCCTTTTCCTTGCCCTTGGCAAAATCTCCGTCGGTGGCGCCCGCGAGTTGCTCGGCGGCTTTCTTGACTGTCTCGAAAGGGACATTGAGCGACTTCGCGAGGCTTTCGAGTTCCTGCCGGACCTCGGCGGAATGGAAGACATCGCCCGGCTGGAAGTTGCCAATGTTGCGCCGGAAAATGTCGGCGATCTTCGATCCGAGCGTCCCGAAGGTCGTTGCGGCCGCCGAGAGCGTTTCATCGGCAAGCCCATTGACTCCCTTTACAAAGGCGGGCTGGTAGGTTTTCCGCTGCTCCGCAAACGCTTCGGAGAAACTCTGCGACTGGAAAGTGACGCCTTGGTCGGGCGCGAACTCTCCCCGCTTCTCTTTGAGGTTGTCCGCAAAACTCTTTGCCTTGAAGCCCGCCGGTTTCAAGGACTTCGGGAGCAACGAAATGACCTTTTGGATGCCAGTGGTTATCGCCGCGACAAAGAACGCCGCGATGTCGGCGAAGAGAATCTTCAAGCCGTTGAACACCGAGATTGCTTTCTGGAAGCCGATAGACAGAAGCGCCGCGCCCGCCGCGATAGGATCGGCGAGAGCCTGTGAGAGAAACGCAGTCAGTTTGAGGGCGACACCATTGAAGCCGAGGATGATCGCCTGGAAGAAATCGGCGGAGAAAATCACACCGACTGAGGCGGCGAGAATCTTGATCGCCGCTTGGAAGATACCAATAAGATAATCGCCAGCAGTCGCAAAACCGGCTTTGAGCGTCAGCCCTACCAGTGCGCCGAGTTTGCCCTGCTTGAACGCATTGACGATGATATTGAGGGCGCTCGAAATCGTGTCGCCGATGCGCTTCCCGAAACCGGACAAGTCGATGCTATTGAGGACATCCGCGAGAGCGGTCAGTTTGTCGATAAGACCGGACGCTATGCCGATGAAGAATCCCCGGACCTTGTCGCCGATATTGGCGAACGCCTCTGCAACGCGATGAAACTTCTCCGCGTTCTTTGCCAGCAAGTCGGCTTGTCCGCCGAGTGCCTGCTGCGCATTCTTGATCGCTTCGGGGTTCTGGAAGAGCGCATTGAGTTCGCCGCCGGACTTGCCGAACAAATCCATTGCGATTGCGGCGCGATCCGCCGGGTCTTTGATGGACGCCAGCGCCTTGTGGACGGCGTTGAATTGGTCGATGGGACTCTTGCCGCGCAGGGATTCGATGGAGATTCCGAGAGCATCGAAAGCGGCTTTGGTCGGCTTGCCCTCTTCATTGACTCCCGAAATAGCCTTCTGCATCTTGTTTATCGCCGGACCGACTTTTTCGGCGTCGATACCGACCGAGGCGAAAGCCTTCTGCAAAATGGCAAGGTCTTTGACAGGCGCGCCGGTTCTCGCCGACAGATTCGCGAGCGAGGCTCCGAACTCGACGGCTTTATGGATGCCTGCCGCAAAGACTCCGCCAACGACGGCACCGGCTGCGGCGATGGCTCCGCCGACTTTCGCGGCGACGCTCAGGATCGAAGAAAGCGCGGAGATGACTCGCGTGGCGACGCCCTGTGCGACGGTTCCAATCAGGGACAGGGCGTTGCCGATTACCTTGAAGGAACTGACGCCAGCGGAAGCAAAGGCGGCGAACGCACCTTTGCCTTTTGCGAGCGCCGGACCGATAGCCTGGATGCGGGCAGCCGCGACAGCGACGGAAGCGCCGAGCGCGACGGAGGCGTTGCGGACTGCGGCGAATGCCTTCGCATTCTTGCCAACCAGCACAGCGCCGAGCGTCAATGCGCCAGCGGCGACGGCTTGCCCGGCGATTGCGCCCGCCTTGCCGACGCCGCCAAGGTCGCGGGTCGCCTTGTTCGCCGCCTTCGTGACATCCGCAAGCGCCCGCTTGAACTGGCTGGAATCGAGGCTAATCCTGGCCTTTAGTTCAGCCATTGATTAGCGCCTCCAGCCGCTTGTACTCGTCGATGCCCGACTCGACCGTGGCGACAGTCCGCGCCCCGTTCATCACGAGGACGGCGTGTTGGAGTTGCAGACCCTGCGAGAGTGACAAGTCCCACAAAATGAAATCCCGTTGCCATCCCGTGCTGTTCGCAATCGAAACGAGGTACGAAGCGACCCAGCACGGGTTTAGGAGTTTGGGCTTGGTTGCTCATTGGTTTGATCGACCGCGTAGTCGTGACCGATGACGGCGGACTCGATGAGGTCTTTGATGGAGTTGGCGGCTTTCACGAAGTCCGGGACGGAGATGGACTCGGCAAATTCCAAAACACGGTCGCGGAAGGCGACGGCATCGGCGGAAACTTTGCGGACTTCCTTCGCGTCGGCGATATGAATGTAGAGAAACGCCGCGACAGCGAACTCGACATCCTTCTCGGAGCCGTCGAGCAGCGGATTGCCGGTCTGCTTCAAAATGATAAGCGTCCCTGCGGAGAGCGGGCGGAGCGTTAGTCCGGCGACTTCTGGATCAGACGCCACGAACGCCGCCTGCTTGGCAGCCTCGTGGCTGTCTTCGGTTTCGACGGGGTAGGGCGGGTAAGCAATCTCGCTCATTGGGACTCCTGGGGTTTGCGGATCGGGACGAAGAAAATCTTCCCGCCCTTCTGTTCGATCTGGACTTGGGGTGATTGCTTGACGAGGTCGAGCAGGCGCTCGCGGTTGTGGGTGAATGCCAAGATGTAGGCGAGGGGATGTTCGGGATTCGACTCGATGAAAGTCTTGTCAGCCCACTGCTTGACGATCTCCGCGCCCGTGCCGCCTCGCGCTCCGGGTCCGCCACTCTCGAAATTGAAGAGGCAGATTTCCCGCCCATCCTTGCGGACGCGGCGGATGGGGTCGGGTTGGTAGAAGGGGACATCGAAACTCGCGAGCGCCGCCGCGAGCCAAATGTCTTGAACCGTTAGGACTCCGAAGTTTTCGCCCATAGCAATCTCAAATTCTCCGGCTTACGAGGTGATGAGCGGGTAAACGAACGCCTTGAAACTGGTGGACTTGAAGCCGGTGTTCGTATGCTTGGTCGAAAGTTCCTCGACCAAAATGATGCCGGCGGCTGGCGTGTACGAAGCGAGGGTCAACGCGGCGGCGGGAGCAGCGGCACCCAGTCCGGTGCTGCCGTACAGGACAAACTCGCCACTGATTTCCTCGGTTCGGTTGTACTGAGCCACGCCAATGAACTCGCCCTGCTCATTGCGGACTTCCGTTTTCTCGATGCCGTTGCGGACATCGAAATTCTGGAGATAGCCGCCTGTCTCGGCGGTGTTGCCGAAGGTGAGTCCGCTGGTTCCGTGGATTGTCGCTGCCATAAAGTTGACCTCGCTTTTCGTGAGGCGAGCGGGTGTCAACTTGTGCGGCGATTAGGGGAGGTCAGTCTCTTGGACGAGGAAACAGACAGGGGGCGAAGTGAGAGGCAAGCCGCCGAAGGTGAAGCGACCTTGCAGGCTCCACTCTCCAGGCTCGGCGAGCAGGTCGGACTCGGTTGTGTATTCCAGTTTCCAGACCCCGCTGTCATTCACGATGGCGGCGGTCTTCTTCGCATAGGTTCCGAGCGGACCGGGACTCCGGAAGATTATTAGCGGGCTTGTGACCCCCGATATGTCCACGGGCGATCCATTTTGATCCTGCACCGCGACACGGACAGGGATTTCATCGAACTCTCGGAGTGTGACCATATATGGAATTCCTTGTCATCCTTCGCTGCTGCTGGAACTCGAAATCAGGATGGTCAGCGTCCAGGTGAAATCGGCGGTGCGGCTTATGGCTACAGTGAAATCCGCCGTCCGCGCAATCGAGACAATGAAGTCAGCCACTTCCAACGCCGGGTGACTGCTTGATGAACTACTGCTCGAACTGGCGCTGGTGGCGCTCGATGGGCTGGATTTTGAACTGCTGCTTGATGAGTTGCTGCTGGCGCTGGAAGCCGAGGATGCGCTCGATTGACTGCTCGCCGAGGATGGACTCGACGCACTCGACGGGCTGCTCGCCGAGGATAGACTTGACGCACTCGACGGACTGCTGCTACTTGACGAGGACGATAGACTGACTTTGGTGCTGCTACTGGAACTGCTGCTGGACGACGAAATGCTGGAACTGGTCGAACCAGACGGCGCGAGAGTTATTGTTCCCGCTGGTGCTGTTCCAAAGTCGTTGCCGGGAACCATTTCCCATCCCCCGCCGTCCGTAGCATCGACGGTGTCGTCTCCGCTGTCGTAAAGCGGATCAGTAGCCGCGCTGTTCCCGGGAGTAGGTTCCTCTGTTTGGATTTGATAGGGTTGCCCTTGGTCGTTAATGTCGATGGTGATCCAATAATGCCCGTTGTAATAAACCGGCCCGTACCATTCGCCGTCTCCAGCATTTTGGTAAACATAAAGCCCGTTGGCGTTTGGATCTCCGAACCCGCTGGCAATGTAATTTGCCATTGTTTACCTCGTCAGGGGGTCCCGTAGACCAGGATCTCCACGGGGGACGGTGCCGGTCGGAGTCTGCAGATAGATGTCTGTGACGGGTACGCTCATTGCTAGGTGCTGCTGCTGGAACTGCTGCTGCTCGATGAATTGTAGTAATCCATCGGCATACAGAACGCGGTGAAGTCGTAACGGAACTGCCAATGCCGCTCGATGGTCTGCTTGTCGGAAGGCTCGCCCCGGATAACGCCGTAGCAGTAAAACCCACTCAGGTCGGACATCCGCGCCGCAAGTTCATCCCAGTTCAGCACATCGAAGAAGTTGCTCCATTGATTCGATAGCGTCGCGTCGGTCGTGTCATCCGCCTGCGCGATAAGACCGACCTCGACTCGCATCCGACAGACGCCGCTGCCGACGATTTCCTCCCGCTCTCGCGTCGCCTTGATGATGATGATCGGAAGCGTGACCGGGTTCGTGTTGTCCGTCTCAAAGTGTCGAGGCGTAACGCCAACAGTGACGCCGTGGACGGCGGTGTTTTCAATCCAGTTGATAACGGATTGCTGCGTCAGGCGTTCGAGGTTGGAACTCACAGGAGGGGAAGGCTGTCAATCCTTCAAAAATCCTTCGCCATCTTTTCGAGCGTCTTTTCGAGGCGGATCGTCAGCGACTTCTCGGTGTTCTTTAGAGCGCGGTCAACGATATGGAGCCTCTGCTCCATTGACGCGGCGGCTTCATTGCGGCTTACGCCTTCGACATAGCCGGTCCCGTCGCGGATCGCGTCCGTTGCCGAGCCTTCGCCCTCTCCGTGACTGGCGATCCAAGCCGCCGCGCCGCTGGCGCCGAATTTCTTCGTCGCCGCCAGCCAAGAGGCTTTGGCAGAGCCGACTTTCTCCTGAATCTTCTGGATGTACTCGCGGAGCCTGGCGGGGTCTTTGATAAGGATGAACGGGCCGGACCTGTTCGTGACGCCGCCGCGAGAATTCTTGTAGCCTTTGTGAGTCGCAGGATCGACCGAGTCGGCGGCTTGCAGTCGATTGAACTTCTGGATTTTCAGGATGATCGCGGCGGACTTTTCCCAGTCAGCAGCCTTTATCGCCGCGTCGAGCGGCTTTATCAGAGCGCCATTCGGGAACAAGTCGGCAGGACTGGTGAAGACGCGGCGGATGTCCCTTGCGACTGCCTTTTCCCCTTGTGCTTTGTTCGCCGGGTAGGTGTAGCGAATAACCGACTTAATAGCGGAGCCGAACGCGGCGCGGACGGCTTCCGCTGGCTCGACGGATAACACTGCGGAGAGTTGCTCCGCCTTGCGCTCGAATTCCCGCACATCGAGGCTGAATTCGACCTCGCTCATTTGTTGACGCCCGTGCAGACGAACTCGACGCCGGGATCTGCGTCGCTCGTGACGATCCGTGCGATTCGATAGGGAACTGAATCGACGGTTATCTCCGCTCCGATTTCCGGCAGGGTGTCGAAGTCGGATTTGATGCAGTGAAGTGAGAAATTGCCGTCGGCAACGAATCCACCCGCCTCAAGGTCGAATGTCGCGGCGTCATCCGACTGCACGCCGTAGTAGGTCGTAGCATTCCAGACGAACGCCGACCCGAAGTTGTTTATCGCCTCTTGTAGACCAGCGGATGCGAAGTCGAGGAAGTCGCTCATAACTTGGCGCGGATGTCAAAGGCACGAAAAAGCCCGGTCAAACTGACCGGGCTTTTCGGTAAGGTTACGAATTAGGAAGTGGTGAGGCGGATGCAGTTCGCCGCCACGCCCACAGATACGCCGTAGAGAGTCTCGGCAGCGAGGATGTTTTTCTTGCTCATCCCGTCGTAGAAATACTGCAACTGCACATTGAGTCGCGACTCATCCTCAGCGACATACTCGGTCTGTCCGAACCAGTAATCCGGCTCGGCGAGTTTGCGGCTGGCGATAACGACGCCATTCTTGTAGCCCGCGATTCCGAACATACCGACGCTGTCGGGGTCCGGGATTCCGTTATAGGTGCCAACGGTGAAGCCGTGAACCTTCGGAATGCGGTTGTCCATAATGACGGAGTTGCTGCCATACGCATATGCGTATTTGATACCTTGATCCTGCGCCAGTTGGGCGTAGGCGGCGGGAGAGAGGAGCAGCCAGCGATTGCCATCATCCGGCACATCCGCTTGGGTCAACTGCATCGCCAGATTCGCGACAACATCGCCGTTGAAACTCGACAGGGCGACCACTTTGTTGCCGGAATAGTTCGCGGCGGTAAACAGAGACAGCGCGGTGTCGGTAATGTTGCGAGCGACCGCCCACATCGCGGGTTCCTCGAACAGATTCGTCAGATTGATTGCCGACTTGGTGACTTCCGCGTTCGTGAATCCGACGGCGTAGCCCTGCTCCTGTGAGAGCGTAACGGTGATGGAGTTCGTCTGAGCATTCGACAGTGTGATTCCGCTGGTGAAGTCAGAGGTGCTGCCCAACACCGGGACGCGGGTCGTGATGCTCGCACCTGGCTGAACGATCTCATCGCTGAAATCATTGAAGAAGTTGTTCACGACGAACAGCGCTCGCTTCAGCGGTGGAACGGAACGCTGCGCCACAAGACCAAGGTTTACGCCATTTAGGGTATTTGCCATATTAAGTTACCTCTGCTTACCGCTTGATCTGAATGAAGACGGGAGCCTTCGACATCTGCTTCTCGTGAGCGCGGTAGAACTTCGTGCGCTCGTAGATGTCAGTGATTTTGTTGTAGGACGCCCACAGTTCATCGGTTGTCTGACCGACTGCGCCGGTGTTGGCTTCCGCGATTGCAGAAACGCCGGTCTTGGCGAGAATCTCCTGAGCCTTGGTCGCCCCGAGACGGGCAACCTCATCGTCCACATCGCGCTTCGCGCCTTCCAGTTCCGCGATCCGCGCCGTGGCGGTTTCGAGGTTCTTGGTGGACTCGGTGAGTTTCGCGCTCGCGTCGGCGAGCTGCGCTGCCGCCGCGTCGCGCTCTTGGGTAAGGGTCGCGACTTGCGCGGCGAGTTGGGTTGACGCGGCGGCTTGGGCTTCAAGTTCCGCGATGCGGGCGGTCGCCTCGGTGAGGCGCTGCGTGGGTGTCAAAGGTTTGTTGTCGCTCACGGCGGGCGCCGTGATGTCAACTTGGCGAACTACATCCCCGCGACGGTCTTCAGGTCGGCAATGGCTTGCTCTAGCGGAGCAACGGCGTCGATGAGTCCGGCTTCAAGGGCGCGATCCGCCCAGAACATCTGCCCCTGCATCGAGTCCGTAGTCACCGCCGGGCGATTCTCCGTCATCCAAGCCTGGAACTTCGCATTCGCTTCGTAGACGGTCTGCCGGAAGTTCTCGCGCTGCTCATCGGAGAGCGGCACGCCATCGACACCCGCCCCCTTGAACTTTCCAGAGGCGAATAATTCCACCTTCAAGCCTTCCATTGCATACGCCTCGCTCTGGTCAAGGATCGCGAGATAAGTACCAATCGAGCCGATTTGCGAGGAGTCAGATGAGTAAATCTGACGCGATCCGGCCGTTGCATACACACCAGCCGACGCGAGAGTCCCATCGACATAGGTGAAGACGGGTTTCACCGCGTCCGCCGCCGCGATAGTGGTCGCGAGTTCCGGTGTGCCTTGGTGCAATCCGCCGGGTGTGTCGCCAAGAATCATAATGCCCGACACTTCGGGGTCGCTGACGGCTGTGCCTATTGACTCGGCAACTTCGCGAGTGTCCACGCCGCCGCATTTCTTCTCGATGTTGGACAACTTCCGCCCCATCACACCCTGCAACGGCACGAACGCGATTCCGTCATCCACATAATAGGACTGCGACGGAGACACAAACTCATCGAGCAGGTCGCCGGACTTGACGCCATCGAGTCGCGCCAGCACCACCTTCTGGATGGCGTAGTGTGCCGATGGCAGAATGCACCACGGCTGGAAGAAAACTGCGTTGACGATGTTTTGAAATGCCATTGTTAATCACCTGCGGTTGTTGGCGGCTCTTGATCGGGCGGCGTAGGTTCCTCCTGCGGAGAGAGAGCCTGCGGCGGCGGATTGGGCGACTGCTTCTCGATGAGGTTCACCGCGAATTCCAAAGAGACGCCGAACTCATCCGCGATAGCCTTCGCTTTGGTCAGCAGGTCGCGGGCTTCCGTCGCCAACTGCTCGCGCTCCTGCGACCAGTCCTCGCCCCTCTCCCCGTAGTCGGTCCGGCGCGAACGAAGACCCATACGGACATCCTCGCGCTTCTGCATCGATTCCCGTCCAGAGTCCACATTCATCTGCGGCGGAAGGGTAAAGTCCCACGCAAAGACATCACGCGGATCGCTGGACTTTGGAAGCAGCCGAAGTTCGACGGCGCGACTCAATGCAAAGGTGACGGCGTAGTGCGCCTTGCGGCGCAGGATCGCTTGTCGCTTCTCGACACTGCGGACAATCTTCTCATTGACCAACCGGATATTGGCGCCACCGATTTTGGAGCCGTCTCGTGTGAACTCATAAGCCCACTCAAGACCCGCGAAGCAGTTGCGCAGGAGTTTCTCCATAAACGCATCGACATTCGGGCTTGGGCGGTTGGTGTTGAGCGCCTCGATTTTGTCCCCGCTGCCGCTGCGGAAGTAACGGATCGTTCCGCCCTCGATGCTTTCCATTTGCACATCGATTCCACCCTCTGACGCTCCCATCGCGAGACTGTTGACGCCACTGGAGCCGGGCTGCGCGATTAGCGGGTTCACGCCCGTCTGGTTGTTGCCGAGAAGAAGACTTTGCGCGAGGTCAACAGAGCCAGTTGCGTTGTAGACATTCAGACCGAGCGACGAATCGAGCGCGACCTGCTGCTTCAAATAGTTCGTGATGTCCTGAAAGGATTCCGCGTCCAGAATGCAATGCGCGAGCGCCGAAATGCCGCGCCCCTGTGTTGACCACTCCGGCTGATAGAACAGCGACAGGTCATTGGCGGAAATATATTGGTCTTGGTCGGGGTCTTCGCCCAGAATATGGAAGGCAACAGGACGGTTGCAGTCATTTAGGACTACCCCATTGTAAATCCGCATACCAGCATACGGACCGGTCTCGATCTTCGTGTCATAGTCGCGACCGAAAATCCGGTGCGCTTCAATCGCCTGAATCTGCGGGTAGCGATCCGACTTGCTGACTTGGCTTTTGAGACAGCCGATGTCGCCGTCACGGTCGATGGCGAGAGAATCGAGAAAGAGTCCGGTCTTGAAATCGTAGCCAGAGCCGCGAACATCGCAGTTGCGAAACCAATCAAGCAGCCACGGCGTCGCCTTGTCACCCCAGGCTTTGTCCGCGCCCTTGAAAATCGGAAGCCACGCATTGCCGACGCTGTAGGTTCCCTTTTCGAGGATTGCGCCACGGACCGGACCGAGATTGATGAACAACTGACGCCCGAAACTGAGCAGGTTTCTCCAGGTGATACCGTCGAGGCTCTTTTTGTTGTCCTCGACGGTCGGATAGCGCCAGCGTTGTGTGCGTTGCGGACGGGCGCCCTCGTAGGTCAACCAAGAGTCTTTGACCGTTGCGCCTGACGGCATAACCCGATTGCCGGGCTTCGGGAGATTGCGGAGCGCCTCTTCAAAGGCTTTGTCCCCAGTAAAGATGCTCACGCGAACCTCGCGACCGTCCGGGTGATTCGAGCGCCGTAGCGGGTCGGGTTGATCTCCTGCAAAGCCTGATTCACCCAAGTAAGTTCGCCACGGAGCGCGGCGACATCGTCAACCTTGCGGGAGAAACTCTTGCCGCCTACCGTGACAGCCTGAAACACCCCGCCGCCTAGCGCCTTGGTCAAGTATCCGATAAGGCTCTCGCGGATCGTGAGCAGTTCCAGTTCGGTCAGTCCAGTGTACGGAGTCATTGTTACCGGGGATGGCTGAGCGACGAAGATGAGAGACTTACCTTCGTGCTGCTGCTGGAAGTGCTGCTAGACGAGGATGAGAGACTAGCCTTCGTGCTGCTCGAACTGCTGCTGACGCTCGCGAGCGTGGAACTCGATGAACTACTACTGGATGAACTGCTGCTGCTGGAGAGTTGTCCAGGTGTCAGCGGATTGTGGAAAGCCTCGACATAGGTCACGACGGCGGTTGAACTGCCGGTGATGCCGTTTACCGTGCCATTGAAGAAATCAAACTTGATGGAAGACGCGGCTGGAAGACTATAGCCAATCCCGACAGCGGCGGTCGCGTCGAGGGCGATTGCCACGGCGACAGAGCCGGTATTCGACAGGGTCAGATATTCGCGTTGCTGACCAGCGCCCTTTCGCGAGGGGAGGATTGCAGTGGATGAGGTTCCGACGGTAACGCCGCCGTTGAAAGTGGTTAATGCAGCCATATATTGCGGTCGCGCTGTCAACGACTAGGACGCGAGGACCGGCTCGGGAGAGTAGGAGAGGATGCCCGCTATCGTCGCGGCGACCACCTGCATCGCCTCGCAGTCGAAAAGGTGATTCATCCGATTCAAGGTCTTCCAGCGGCTCTCGAATCGCCCCGTCTGCTTGTTCCGCGTCTCGATTTTCTGCTCGGCTGCCAACTGGCGCTTGTACTGGTCGGAAATGTCGGCTGGCAATTCCCACGCCGGACCGCGCCCAGTGCGGAGCCTGTCGAGTTGGTCGCGGATCGTCTCGGCTCTCCAAAGAATCAGGATTGCGTACCGTTGCTTCGCATCCTTGGTGCCAATGCCGGGATCGCGCATCTGCGGCTCGGAATACGGACGGAAGACTTTGCGACCGCGTAGATGGTGTGTGAAATCCTCGCGAGCGTCGTGTCCCAAAAGGCATATCCAGCCGCGTTTTATCGACTGTCGGAATACTTCTTTTTCGTCAAAGTGGGCATCCAGCAGGATATGGCGCGGGTTGGTTATCTTGAAACGCTCCGCCAGCCTGTCAATCTCGCCCCAAGTCGAGAGTTCGCCCTCATATACGAGGCGGCTCTCGCCGGTCTTCCGCCAATCGCGGATGACCGCCCAGAAGTTTTTCGACTGCACATCGACGGTTAGAAAGCGGAAGTCGTAGCCCGCTATGTCCGCCGTCTCAGCGACCCGATACGCGGAGAGAATCGCCTCGCCTCTGGCGATCTCCTGCCCCTCCTGCCACGGCTCGCCGAGAGCCTGCCCAACAAATTTCCTCAATCTCTCCGCATTGCCATACTTCAGCGCATCGGTGGCTTGCAAAAACTGCGCGACAAGGTCGCCCCAGTTTCGCCAATCGGGTAGCAAGGCGTTCCAGTGATAGCCGGGGATGGCGCCGCCGGGATTTAGAGAAACGAAGTCGCCTTTGAGTATATGCTTGCGGACGGTCGGGATGTCTCGATGCTCAAATCCGCATTTGCAACAGACGAGGCGAGCAGACGCCGCCGCCTTTACATAGTCCCAAGTGCCATTGACCAGTTTCGCCGTATCGTCCCAGACCATCTTGGATTTCTTCGCGAGGTCTTCGGTGAGAAGCGAACAGTGCTGGCTCGACCAGACAAGCGGAAGCGGTTCGTGGCAGCCGAGGCAATCGAAGACCCAAATGTTCTGCGTCGATTCGAGCCACTTCGCATAGAGCGTCCCGCCGATGAGTTCGGGACTCCCCAAGTACCAGACCTTGGAGTGCCAGTAGGTGCGTGTCCGCTCGCAGGCTTCCTCGATTGCCGCGACGCCGATCTTGTCTGCCTCATCAATAAATACACGGCGGCAGGTTCGCGCCGATAGTTGCCCCTTGGACGAACCGCCCGCGCCCGTGAGCGTCAGTGGTGCGCCGGGGAAGTCGAAAAAAAGCCTGGAACGGGTGCGGTCGGACAGCAGGGAGGCGACTGGCTCACACCCATCGATCGTTTTCTGGAGTGCAGTTTCGGAATAGTCCTCTGCCAGCGTCTTGCTCGGCAGAACCCACAGCGCCTCGCCTGGATCGTTGGCGATTGACCAGAGCAAGCCGAGCGTCGCGCCAGTAGTCTTTGAGGATCGCGCCGCGCAGATGGTAACGAGTTCGCGGCAGTCGGTTCGCTTGAAACTTTCAAGGGGACGCTTTAGCCACGGCGCACTATCTATATTGAAGCGACCTCGCCGGTGTCCGCTTGGAATCGTCACGAACTCTTGCGACCAATCCTCGATGCTCCGCTCCGGCGGCGGTCGAAAGTGGGTCAGGGAATCGGCGAAAATCTGCGCTATCTGCACGACTAGCGGCGATTTGTCAAAAATCCTGACCGACAAACCCCTGCAATCGAGTGGTTAGAAAACAAAACCGCATTGCTGCGGTTTTGCCCTGTAGGTCACAGGAGCAACCACCTAGTTTTTTCACATAACAACGAACGCTCTACGGAGCAGAAAGAGAGAAGGAAAGATGAAGACCAAGACAAACAAAGCGGCAGCGAAAAACGGCGGCAGCAAAGTGGAAGCACTTCCGACAATCGCGGAGATGCTGAACAAGGGAACGAAACTGAACTTTCCCGCACGGTCAAACGCGATCCGCATCACGGACGGCAAAAACAAAGCCGTCGTGATGCGGGGTGAAGAGGACACGCTCAAGGGCGCAATCGGAGTGAGCGCCGTTGTCGAGTTCGGGATGGTGCCGGTCAAAAAGGGAGTGCCGATGCGCAACTTGTTCATCACGGTCGCGGGAACTCCGAAGCCTGCGAAGACTCCGAAGACGGCGAAGAAATCCGAAGGCAAGCGCGGCGGCGATGTCGCTGGATTGAGCGTCTGCGGTTTCTGCCGCGCCGCTGGCAAGTCTGGTTTGACCATCGAGCAAGTCCTCGCCGTCTTGACGCACTACAAAGCGGAACACGGCGGACACACAGCCGCGAACCAGCGCCGCTGGGGAGTCAAGGGCAAGGATCGCAACGGCGTCAAGATTGAGGGACTGACCGCCGAGCAACTCGCGACCATCAAGCCGATTATCGCGAAGGTCAAAGTAGCGGCGAAGAAATCCTGACGCTTGAAGTGGGGCGGAGCGAGTTGCTCCTGACTGCCGAGGCTTGAAAGAGTCTCGGCAGTTCTGTTTGCGATTAGTTTCTGATTGTCGTAGAGCGGTAGATACTCCAATATCAAAGTTTCAATGGAGCATCTATCATACTTGACCCCATCAACCGACTCTTTGGCGAAATTTATTGCCACTTGGGGAATTCTAATTTTAATCCTGTCTTACATATATCCCGAATACCTTCTACGGATCGCTCGTCACGAGTGGTTCCCACTCGATGAGAGAATTAAGATTCTCCAGAATAGACTCGAATTCTATCAATCTCGTGTGAAGGAAGGTCACGAGCATAACGAAGACGAGGTACAGGGAATGAAAGAAGAAACGATTCGGTGTGAAGTCGCGCAGAATAAATTACTGTACCTTGTCAAGGAAATCGAACAGATGCGCCGCCTTAGAACTATCGGAATGACAATCGGATTGACACTGACGATTATAGGAATCGTCCTATGGGCTGGAAGAGAGTATTCCACCAGCGACGCCAAACCGATTGGGAATAGCACGGGATACCTAGTTCCGAATAACTAACCAACCTGCGAAGTTAGCCCAGCGCCAGAAGCAATCGACTTGATCGAAGCCCGCGCCGCGCAATAGTTCCTCATTGAATCGCGCCGTCAGTGGCACGAGAGCGCCCTCAAGGGATAGCCGCTTGCGTTCGATCTCTTCCGTCGAGTATCCATTCGCCGCCTTCAATGACAGGTATTCGCTCACCAGCGCCGCGTCGATCTCCGCCGTTGCGCCGAGAACCTTCTCCACGAGGATCAAAGCGCCCCCAGGCTGCGTATGCTTCCAGATGTCACGGAGAATCCTCTGTCGGTACTCGATGGGCGTAAACTGCAGCGTCAGGACGCAGAGAGTTAGCGACGCCCGCACGGGTGGATAGTCCTGTCGCAAGTCTAGGGAGCGAATATCCACGATGCGACAGTCGATGAAACCCTGAAACCTCTCGCGAGCGGCGGCAAGCATTGGCTCGCTGACATCGCAACCGACAAAGCGATTCGCCGCCCCGTATCTGTCAACGAACGGAGCCAGAGCCTCGCCACGGGAGCATCCCAAGTCCACGATGTCGGTATTCTTTTGGACATACAAGCACCCCAAGTCGAACACGGTTTGCCGCATCACATCGTATTGGGGGATCGAACGCCTTAGCATATCGTCGAAGCAGTCCGTCACCTTTTCGTCGAAAGCCCACTTCCCGTCTGGTTTGTGTCCGAGGCTGATCGTCATTTGATCCTCCGTAGTATGTCGTCGCGCACTTTTTCAGCCACGGCTCGCATCATCACGGGCGGCACGGCGCGACCGAGCCGCTCCCACTGTTGCTCATAGGTGCCGGTGAGAATAAAGTCCGCCGGGAATCCGCAGAGCGCCTTCAATTCCTGAATGCTGAACTTGCGGCACTCTGTCGGGTGTGTCACGGTCGCGAGTCCGCGCCGCGCTCCGTAGCCTGTGACCGTATTGCACGGCTGGTTCTCATCGGAGCGAATCAGTTGAGCGTATTTCGCCGAGCGTTCGCCCGGTCCTAACTTCTGCCACTCCGCGCCGATGGCGTAGCGGCTTATGTCCGACTCCGCTTCGACATAGGTGCCGCCGCTCATATATCCAGTCGGCGAGATTGTCGCACCATCGGCAACGATGGTAGGGACTGGACGCGATGAGGGCTGCCAGTTCGCGGGCTTGCCGCTATGCTTGACCTGGACGATCCACGGGAGTGCGTCTTTGACTGTGTAGTGGTAGGGAAGCGGAGACGGGTGGACGGGCGCCAAGCCGATGTCGTTGCGCACGCCCACGAAAATCACTCGTTGCCGCGCTTGTGGAACGCCGAGCCATTGAGCGTCCAGCAACTTGGCGGACACCACATAGCCCGCCGCCTTGAGCGCGCCAAGAATTTCCAAAAAATAGCCCTTCGCCTTGCCCTTCACCAAGCCGCTGACATTCTCTGCGACAAAAACCTTCGGCTGGAGTCCCTTCAAGATTCTGGCGAACTCGAAAAATAGGTCATCCGTCCGCTGTTGTGTGTCGCTGTAAGCCTTCACCTCGCCCCAATGCTGCTCCCGCTTGCCCGCCGTTGAAAAACTGGAGCAGGGCGGCGAACCCTCAAGCACATCGACCTGGACATTGCCGATGGCGGCTCGAATGTCCTCGGGCTGGATCTGTCGGATGTCGCGGCAGTCGAGGATCGTGCCGGGATGGTTCGCTCGATAAGTCTCCTGCGCGGCGGGTATAAATTCGCTCCCCCAAAGAACCTTGAAGCCCGCCATCTTGAAGCCGAGACACGAGCCGCCGCACCCACTGAATGTCGAAACGACATTGAAGCCGTTGGGCGGCAGTGCGGCGATCTGCGCCATTGACGGGACGGAGTAGGGGGGCTTCAAGTCGTTTGCCCACTCCATTTGTAGCCGCATTTCGGGCAAGCGTGATCGGTGGGAATGTCTTCGCCGTACTCATCGAATGCTTCAGGCGCGACAGGTTCTTTGTGTTTCTCGATCAGCGCCGCAACGGTCGCTTTGGCGGCGTCCGTTTCCATCTCGATTTCCGCAGTTAGTTCGCGGATTTTCTGCTCATCGATAGTGGCGAGGCTTCCGATCCAGTCGAACGACAGCAGGATTTTGTCCGCCTCTGCGTCATTCACATCAAGAATTGCAAAGTCAGATTCAAAGTCGGGTCCGACCTCCTCGCTTCGCATATGACCATCCAAGAGCGTGAGGGCGCCACCGTTGCGCTCGCTGTAATAAGCCAGGCTAACGCCAGAGAACCCAACCTCGCCGAGGATCGAACGAAACTGCTGGCGCTGGTGGTCGTTATGGAGCCTGAAGTTTTTGGGGTTAGCCGCGACCTCCGAGGCTTTGAGCCGCTTGATTTCTTTAACTCGATTGCGGAGTTGTTGCATATTTGCTTTCAGCGAGTTGGTTAAGGGACTCATGGAGTTTTTCGCGCAGAAGTTTCTCGGCGTCGGGGACGGACAGACCGACAACTTGCGGAGCGAGTGAGGACGGAAGCGCGAGCAGGACGGATTTGCAGTTGGTGATTAACTTCGCCAACTCGCGGCGAACATCCGCGACCGGCACCAACCGTCCCTTGATCTCGGCAAGTTCGTACTCAGCCGCCTCAATTTTGATGAGCAGTTGCTTTTGCTTGAGGACGCTGTTTGTCTCGGCGGTCTTCGTGGACTGCGTGCGCTCGGAATGCTCAGATCGAAGCGCCGCTGTGACATCTTCCAGCGCTACCTTGCCAGCCGCGTTTTTGGTGAGGTTGTTACGGAGCGAGCATTTGTGGACTGCCTGCTTGGTGATTCCCAGGCGGGTGCCGATTTGCGCCAGGCTCAGGTAAGTTTTGCCGTCTGCGGTCACGCAGAGGGCGGGGCGTCAACTGGCTTGAAGAGGCACTCGCGATCTGATATTAGGCGGATATGGTTGCTTGCTCTCTATTGCCGGTAATGAGTGATAACGCCCGATTCTGGATGAATTGGATTGTCACCCTTTTAGCGGCAGGTGGCACCATTTCGGCAGTCCTCTACGCTCTATTTCGCGACCGGCGGCAAGCCAAGTTGAAATTAGAACTGAAGAATCCGAGTGGCGAGTTGACGGAGGTCACGCCACCCGCCGGTTTAAATCCTGTTCCAGCGCATTTTTATTATTTACGGGTATCCAACCCAAGAGGCTGGCCTATTGCTAACAATGTTCAAGTGCTTCTCTTAAAATACGAGGAAATTACTGCGAAAGGGGTTGTGATAAAATGGGAGAGCGAAAACCCGGTCAGATGGAGACATCAAGAGACTTGGCCTCCGCCCCGATCCATAGGAGCGTCGGCTGGGGACTTGGATATGTGTAGTGTTAGAAGCGGCTCGGGTCTTCGTTTCTACCTACATCCAGAGCCCAACAATTTAAGAGGCGAATACACCGGCCCGTATCCCTATTCGTGCGTCCTAACTTACGAAGCGCAAGCGAATGAAGGCAAATCAGACTTGTGCCGTATCCAAATCGATTACGACGGCGGTTGGTCAACGAAAACGGATGAGATGGCGAAGCACTTCCGTATCCGACAGGTTTAATCCGTCAACCGTCAACCGATTTTGTCGGTCAGACGCGAGCGTTAAAGGCAGTGGCGAAACTCTCGGATGACATTTCTACGAATAGATTCCTTAGCCGGTGGTGGTGCCACTCTCGCCTCGCCGCTAGACCGCCCGACAATCGCGCTACGCTTCGATTCTACGCACCGCTAGAACGCGATCCGTCGAGTAGAGCGAGACGGACTCGCGCCTTGCGATTCGCATCGACCATCGGTTGCGTGTTTTCGATCCAACTCGCGAGTCGTTGCGTATCGTTGCACTCGCCAATATCCTCGCCATTGAATGTGGCTGTATAAATTTTGTTGAAGGTCAACGGAAGCGATTCGATTGAATACATACCGGGCAACTTCGTAGTCGTTGCCGCCGAGTCGCGCACGATCTTGTTCGCCTTGACGCTGGCACGGAGTTCGCGTGTCGTTAGACGCTCGCGCTCCGCAGTCGATAGCCATTTCGTTTGCGCGGCTGGCTCCAGGTGCGCCACTTCCTTGTGATGCGCAAATGTTAGTTTGTCTTTGCGTCGAGACAAGGTTACGGCGTTGCAAACCCACGCGGCATCGCGAAGCGTCTGGTGATTGTAGCCGGTCTGCTCGATGAGTTCGGAATACTTGTCACCCCACGATGTCTCCCCGTAGTTCGCCCAATCGCCTAGCCAGAACATCGTCGCTCCATTGAGGCGCGATAGGAACACGCCGCATTCCTTCCACTCGCTTTGATTCAATGAGTCGATAACAAGTCCGTTGGATTTCAGTTCGACGCCGGGGAAGAAAACCCCAGCCTGTTCGGATATAGACAAGTCAGTCATTTGCGATCTCCCTTTCTCCAGTGGTTGCGTTTCTGCACCGTCGAATAAGACTTCCGCGCCGTCTCAGATTTCATATAGCGCGAGCGATTGAGTCCAAGTAGGTCAGTCCAGCGATTCGTTTCTTTGCTGACCGCCGCTCGTGTCACGCCGAGTTCGCGACCGACTTCGGTCATTGACTTGCCTTGGGCGGCATCAAGTCCTGCCGCGAACGCGAGCGCCCAAGCGCGAAGACTCAAATTGCCCGGCGAAAGAAACATGGCGACCACTGAGCGCAGATTCGTGGCGAGCGCCGACTCTCTTGCGGACTCGATTTGCTTCTCGTGCCACCTTGCGAATTGCTCAATGACACTTTTTGGAAGACTCAAATCCTGAAACTGTTCGGCAAGGAGGTCGTCCAGGCTATCGGACGGAAGGACGGCTTCGCAACTCGACTCATCGAACTCGGTCGCGTCGCGATCCGTCGGCTCATCGTCAATAAATCCGCCGGTAGGATTGCCGACGATATAAGAAGTTTCTTCAAGGATGAAACCTGTCGCCGTCTGGCGAGCGTGATACCGGAATTTCTGTCCGTCGATTGTGACAACGACATTTGCGCTCGGTTTCGACGGATCGGTTTCGCCGTTGGCGCTAAACTCCACAGCCTTCGCAGGAAGTTTGATCCATCGCAGAAACCGGCGCGTGTCTATCATACCGCCTCGCCTTCCATCCTGCCGCAGTCGAGGCAATGCCGCCGCGCCGGTGCGAGGATGTCCATCCGCACGATCTTGGCGCCAGCCGCTCGCGGGTCAGAGTTATACCACCAGCGCAAATCCTCGCACCACTCACAGCGCGGATGAGCGCACGGCTGCGGCGTAGCGTTTCCGATGTCGTCCTGTAAGTCGGTCATAGTTCGTCGATGGAGTTCTCAATCTCTCTGGCGTTCGTGGAAAGCATTGCGGCTAGGACCGGCTCGCTCTCGGAAAGATGCTTTGCCACTCGGCGCATCGTAGTGACAGCCGATTGTCCGGCAATGGTCGCGGCTCGTCGTCGTGCGGACGCGACTTGATGCGCGGAGACTACTTGGTCAAAGGCGGATTGAAGGTTTCGGATCGAATCGGGCAGCGTTGCAATCTCTTTCATCCCTGTTACTTCTCTGGCTGGTTGACGATTTCCTTTATTCCTGTTCGTACATTTGCCGGGCTTCTTCTTCCTGCCGGGCTTCTTCCTCTGAGAGAGAATCTAAAGTTTCGTAGGTCACATCCGGCCCGAGCGTGTTACAAAGTTCGTCAGCACCGTACCGTTTGATCCCTCTCCTTGGGCTACCGGAAAGGATGTCGTGCGCGATGCCGCGCCGGTCATCCTTGGGAACAAGCGGGATGTCCTTCCCGGTTTCCGGTTTGAATGATTTGCATTTGGGGTAATTCGAGCAGCCGGGGAATTCCTTTCCGTCACGCTTCCGAGTACGCTTTACCTCAAAGCCGCCACATTCACATCTTTGAGAAACCGTGTTCTCCGTAGGGCTTGATCCGGGGACAGCCGAGAAGGGTTCGGGCACAGCCGAGAGGGCATCCGACTTGGTTTCCGTTCCGTCCTGGTCGATTCCCTTTTCAACAACAACCACGCCGTTGTTGTTGTTCTCAATCGTTTTCTCAACCGGATTCTCCAAAGGTATAGGACGGACATTGGAGTCCGATGGAACGGACTCCGGTGTCCTTTCCATAGGACGCCGGTGTCCTATGGAACGGACGCTATTGTCCGATGGGTGGATACCCCGTTCCGACTCGTCCGGGAAGCAATACCAGTAGGTCCGGTCGTAGTTTTTGCGATTGAAGCGACCGCGCCAGAGCGCCCCGTCCTTCACCAGTTTATCGAGTAGGCGAGCGACTTGGCGGCGATCCAGGTCACCGTCGCGAGGACTCCAATCGATCTTGGCGCGACAGCGCAAATAGGGCTGTGCGTCCAGGACGGCTGCCGCCGAGGTGTAAACCCAAGTGCGATCCTCGCCATTGGGTGCCGGGTGTCTATTAACGCCAGCCGCCGCGTGTTTCCGCGCCCACCATTGCAGGCGCGACAACAGGGTGGCGCCCACGATGCCGTACTTGATCGCGTCCGCCTCATTGAAGAAGTGGATCGCGGACTTGTCTTTTTTCTCTTTCACTTTCTTCTCCCTACAAATGGCAATCCCGCATCGGGAGAAAGAGGCGGAATACGACGCCTTGGGCTTGCGCCCCACCGATGCGGGATTGCGGAATTCTTGTACTCGTTTTGCATATCGCGATCTTTCTAATCGCGTCTTATATTTCGGAAACTTCCGACCGCCTTCCTTTCGTCTTGCTGGTTTTTCTGGTTTCTTTGCAACCGCTTGCGTTTTAGCGGGTTGCCTTCCACTCCGTGAGCCATAGCCGCGACGCAGGCGCGTGTGGCCACGCGCGCCAGCGTCGGGTTGTAACGGAGCGCAACCGCCCGCCCGTTCTGGTCTCCGTGTACTCCGACCACGCGGGCGGAAGCCCCGCCGGTCCCCACGGCTGCAACTCGCCGGTGAGCGACTCATCGAGCAATCGCTCCGCCTCTTCGATCCAGAGCTGCTTTTGTGATTTGCCGCGTACCCTGCGGCATTCGCTGTCCCAATCTCCAAAGGCGCGGCGGTGCGCGATCTCGGCGTCGGTGAGGCAACGGGGAGCGAAAGATGCCGGCGGCGGGGAAGGAACAGGGACACAAGACCCTGCCGGTGGGAACAAGGCCACCGGACCCGCGCCGTCGGCTAAGATTGTGGAAACTGATGGATCTGCTGGATGTGGAAGTGTGTTCATTGTTCTTTCTCCTTTGATCCTTAATTCGCTCCCGCCGTCCGCGAATCCTTCTTTGGCAAGACGGTTTATTTCCGGCGGGAAGTCGGCTAGAATCAAAGGATGGCGATCCGCAATCACACCAATCTGCCAGACTCGCTAATTCAAGACGCGATTCAGTTCGCAGTTCGCGACTTGCATCTTTATCCCTTCGATGTTGAGGTTCGCGATTCCGAGCCGGGTCGTTTTGGAGCATCCTATAGTGATGAAAATCGGCGTGCCTTGTGGGTCATCCTTATTTCGCCCAGCGGGTATCCTCAGATGTTTGGCGGGGTGTTGCTCAATGACAGAGCGGAAGCGTTGCTGCTAATGATTGCCACCTGTATTCGTAGAAGTGACGGCTATTCAGCGCGCGATCCTGATCGCTTTGCAGCAGAAGATTTGAATGCGTGGCGCAATCGACCAAATGCAGTTCCGTTTATCGATCCGAATGCTATCACGCCGGTATCCGTTGAACCTGAGCCGCATCTCGATGACTTGCTGAAAGCCTTGGAAGTGAAGCGTCATCCGCGTCCAAGCGGAAGCCTTAACGAAGACTGACAATCCGCAACGGCACCGGCCAGCCGATGATTCGCTTGCCGCGCCGCCACAGTTCCGCTTCCCGCGCCTGCTGCCAGGTGCTGAGGATTCTGCCGCTCAACCGCCCAGGGGAAGCCGCGGAAGGAATGGCAGTGCCGCGCATCAGGACGCCGCCCTCGGCTGGTGGGACGAAGCCGCTCATTTCTTTTTGGGCTTCTTCTTTTTCGGCTGGAGCGGGTCGGCGTCCAGAACCTTGTGGGTGATTTTTCCGTCCTCGTGCACCTTGACTTGGACGAAGACTTTTTTCAATGGCCACTTGGTTGGTTGTATGGGCGCAATCACGATGGCAGATTACGGCTTCGGCGGAGGTTTGGAGGCATCCAAGTTCGGGAAGACTGCCTCGGCGATTACCTTCTCGAAATCACGGATTTGATCCAAGGATTCGAACATTAGTCGACCGGACTGCACAAACAGGCTGGTGCAGAATGCCGCTCCCAGAAGACCCAATATCTTGTCGAAGGCGCTGGTCGCATACAGGACTGCGGCTATCATCGCAATACACAAGGCAACAGAGAGCAAAGACACGAATTGCATCCCAAACACCGTCCGTTCAAACTTTGAGATTTGAAAATTGATCCAGAACAGGGCATCCGCGCGCGCCGGTGACCCGACGGGTGTCATCGCCACATTCTTCAACTGTTCGGATGCCGCCTTCCGTCGGGCAGTTCGCTGCTCCCTTTCATTGCGGATTGCCTGCCGTGTCTTCTGGACGCGCTTCCAGGCGTATGCGGCGAGAAACACCAGAATCGCCCAGACCGCCGTCGCGATGAATGATTGGACGATTCCCTTCGGTTCAAACCAACTGTGCCAGTCCATTCCTCAAGGATAGGCTTCGGTGCGGGGTTAGACAAGCCTATCTGCCAGTCAGGACGCGGAGGAGATGCGCGGAGTCAGCCGCTACACTGCCGTTGCGACGCAGTCAAGCCGACCGTGTTTCGCGTTGACCGAATTCACATCCAGCGCAATGATGGAGTTCGTGAAAGTCACGGTAACGAAATTGCAAGCCGTCCGCCGTCAACTCGAAACGGCATTGACCCTGTATTTCGACGAGAAAGACCCCGTATCAATCCACACCCTCGCCGCCGCCGCCTACAATGTACTCAAAGACTTGAACCGCAAGGATTGC
>Ga0224557_1000304_pt1 | contig 56401 bp, 56 predicted proteins | sample 714S31014metaG_FD_180677 | JGI IMG/M metagenome (GOLD analysis project Ga0224557, IMG submission 180677) | Peat soil microbial communities from Stordalen Mire, Sweden - 717 S3 10-14 | ecosystem: Environmental > Terrestrial > Soil > Wetlands > Peat | place: Sweden: Norrbotten County, Stordalen...
TTGCACGCGTGAAGAGTTCAGGCTTCACAGGCTGGGGCGAAGAGCCTTTTAGCAAATGCAGCAAGTTAGCCCCCGCTCAAGCGGGGCCGGCGAGTTAGCAAGTTAGCGCCGATATCGTCGAACGCAATTTCATCGCTCCGTGGGTCGGCGATGCCGGTGGGGGACTTTTCCCTATTCCCTATTCCCTATTCCGTATTCTCCCGCTCGATGCATCCCACCCCCGTGGTGTATCGTCCAATTCGTATGGCAACCACTCCGAACAGCGTCCCGCATCCAGCGCCTGAGGCGGAAGAGGTCTACCGCCGCTGGCTCCAGTTTCTCGATGATGAGTTCGTCCGCCACAGCGCTCCTGAACGGCGCGCGGAGATTGTGCGCGACCAGCTTTACCAGCTCTACCTGGGACGCCCGCACGGAGGCAAGCTGAACCTCACCCTCACCTCGGAGCTGCCCGGCAACATCCTGAGCCTCTCGCTCGACCCCGAAAATGTAACCCTCGAAGCAGAGCACTTTGCCGACGCGGACCGCGAGCGTTACTCCCGGCGCAAGCCGCTGCTCTGGTTCTGGCAAATGTTCGACCGCTCGCCCATCGGCCTCAACCACTGGCTGGGGCTGCGCTTCCGCTGCATGTTGGGGCGCCACATCTTTGACCACCTGGGCGTGGGCGTCAAAATCTATCACGGCGTCGACCTCACCTACGGTTACAGGCTGTCGATCGGCGACGGCGTCACCATCCGCCAGGGAGCTTTGCTCAACGATCGCGGCGGCATCACCATCGGCAAGGGCGCGGTCATTGGCTCGTTTGCCCGCGTCTACTCGCACACCCACAACCCGGAAAACTTCGACCAGGTCACGCTCGTACCCACGGTCATTGGCCCAGGCGCCCGCATCGGCAGCCACTCAATTGTGCTGGCCGGCCACACGGTAGCCCCCGGCGAGGCCGTTGGCAGTTTCCCCGCCGACCGCGTCTGAAATAAGCAGCAACTGATTTTGCAGGCCGGGGAAGTTCCCGCCGCCATGGTGTTTCTTTGCTCGCCCTCCATGCTAACCTGAGTTTTCCGGCCCATGGAGCGTACGTTTGCAACAAGCAGATTTCATCAAAGCCGTCTTCGAGTTTGTCATCCTCATTTTTTCGCTCTGCGTGCATGAGTGCGCGCACGCGTGGACGGCCTCGCGCCTCGGCGATCAGACCGCCCGCCTGCAAGGCCGCGTGACCCTCAACCCGATGTACCACGTGGACCCCATCGGCACGCTGCTGTTTCCCGGCCTTATGATCTTCGGACCCTTCTTCGGGCTGAGCTTCTTTGGCGGCATGCTGGTGGGCTGGGCCAAACCCACCCCGGTCATTACCCGCAACTTCCGCAAGATCGTCCGCGACGACAACCTCACCACACTTGCGGGTCCGGCCTCGAATCTGCTCATCGTGCTGGCCGCTTTTACCATTCTGGCGGTGATGACCGTTGCCGTTCCCAACGGACACGCGATCGTTCTGTCGTCCTTCGCCGCCTCTTTTGGCCCGGCGGGCGACGTTGCCCCGCAGCCGCTGGTGATGCTCTGCACCCTGGCCATCCTGATCAATCTCTCGCTTTGCATCTTCAACCTGCTGCCCATTCCGCCTCTCGACGGCAGCCATTTTGTCCGCAACATGCTGCCCTACAATGCAGTACAGGTATACGACCGGATTCCCATCTGGGTGAGCTACCTGTTCATGATCTTTGTGGGCAGGTTCATCCTGATGGCGATTCTCGGTCCGGCGCTGAGGCTGGTGTTCTCGGCCCTCTACCTCATGTAGCCGACAGTGAGATACAGTCCACAGGGTCCGCAGCCCCGCGCCTCCCGCTACAATGGAATGTGCCCTTTTTGAGCATTTCCTCAAAAAACGGCCGCACTTTCATGGCATCATCCCGGAATCGACTGAAACAATGCCCGAACCCGCAATCTCATCGTCCCGCCCCCGCGTCCTCAGCGGCATGCGCCCCACCGGCAAGCTCCATCTGGGCAACTACATGGGCGCCCTGGCCAACTGGGTCAAGCTGCAGGACCAGTACGAATGCTACTTCTTCATCGCCGATCTGCACGCGCTGACCACCGACTACGCCGACACCTCGAAGATCGCGCCCAATACGCTTGAAGTGGCGATGGACTTCCTTGCCGCGGGTCTCGATGCGGAGAAGTGCACCATCTTTGTGCAGAGCCACGTGAAGCAGCACTACGAACTGCCCCTGCTGCTCGGCATGATTACGCCGCTGGGCTGGCTGGAGCGCGTGCCCAGCTACAAAGAAATGCAGGAGAACCTCGCTCACAAGGATCTGACCACCTACGGATTTCTGGGCTATCCGGTGCTGATGGCGTCGGACATTCTGCTCTACCGGCCGGAGTTTGTTCCCGTGGGCCAGGACCAGCAGGCGCACGTGGAGCTGACCCGCGAAGTGGCGCGGCGATTCAACCAGTTCTACAAGCTCGACGGCAAAGATGTGCTGCCCGAACCGCAAGTGCTGCTCACCCCCTCGCCCAAGCTCCCCGGCACCGATGGCCGCAAGATGTCGAAGAGCTACGGCAATACGATCCTGATGACCGATCCCGAGCCGGTGGTCCGCCAGAAGCTCAAGACCATGGTCACCGACCCGGCCCGCATCCGCCGCACCGACCCCGGCGAGCCTGACAAGTGTCCGGTCGGCGACCTGCACAAGGTCTTTTCGACCTCGGAAACACTCGCCAAAGTTTATGGCGGCTGTCGCTCGGCCGGGATCGGCTGCATCGAGTGCAAAAGCTGGGTCGCCGATGCACTGGTTCAGGTGTTAGAGCCCGTCCAGACCCGCCGTGCCAGCTTTTCGGAGTCGCGGGTCAAAGAAATTCTTGAAGCCGGTTCCAGCCGTGCTCGCCGTCGCGCTGAACAGACCATGCAAGAGGTGCGTGCCGCCATGCAGTTGACCTGAGCCGGCAAAACCAGGCGCTGAGCGAAGAAAATGGTCACGCGGGCATGACTGTCTTGGGCGTTGGCCAACGTGATAGCAGACCGCGTCCGGAATCGCCGGGGGAATGCAGATGACCGAGAAGCCAATCCCGTGGTGGCGGAAGGCCCTGAAGTACGCTTTGGGTGGAATTCGCTCCGGATTTGGCCTTTTCCCCAAGGCCGCGAAGCCCGCTCCGATAGAACCATTCCCGCCGGAAGAGGAAAGATTTTTGGAAAGCTCCAAACCAACTTTGGAAGTTGAACAAGCATTGACCAATCGCCCCGCCAATCCGGAAGCCGTCCCCGCGGCCTCCGAGACTGTGATTGAGACCATTGTCGTAACCGAGCCCGAGCCTGTCGCCAACCCGGCGCCTGTCCGACTGCCAGCTCCGGTCCCGGCTTCCGCGGTTGATCCGCTTGGCGTTGCTCCGATCGACATGAACGCTCAAATCGAACCGATGGATTCAATTGACCCGATCGACGCCGAAGACCCCACGCAGCAGCAGGAACCAGAGCCGGCGCCTGTCGTCCAATCCGCGACCGCAGCCGACCCTGCACCTGCCGCGGAGTCCCTCGCCGTCGATGAGCCCGCCTCGGCCTCTGCTCCCGATCTCGCTCCACAAATCCAGCAGGTTGAGTCGGTCCTGGAACCTGCTGTTTCTGAACCTGCGGTTTCTGAGCCTGCGGTCGAAAACCCGCCAGCCTTGTCGGCCGAGGAGCCTGTCCTCGAGGCTGCAACCTCAACCGAGTTTGCGGACGAGTCCAGCCCCGCAGCCGAGCCGATCCCCGCCGAATACTCCGACCCGGTCGACGTCATTGCAAAGCCAACAGCCGAATTCGCAGATGCGATCGAGTCTGCACCAGCTACAGAATCTGAAAATCTCACTGAGCCCACTCCCGAGGCCGACGCGGTCCCTGAGCCCATGGACCAGTCTGTCTCCGAGGTCATCGTGCAGCTTTCCTCGATCCCCGAGCAGCCAGCCGAACCCGTGACCGAACTTGCTCCCGAAGCGGAGCCGGTCCATGACCCTGTTGTCCTGTCCGACTCTATCCCCGAGCAGCCAGCCCGCCTCCTGACGGAGTCCGCGCCTGCGCCCGCACCAGAGCCAGAACTCGAAGCTGAGCTACCCCCCGAGTCCGTCGACCCGCCTGTCGCCGAACCGGCCGTGGCCATCGCCCAGGTCCCAGAGCCTGCGCCCACTCCAAGCGTTGAACCACCAGCCGGCTTGGCCCCGGAACCGGTCCCGGCGCCAGTCCCGCCGCCAGCCCCGGAGGCCGCCGCCAAGCTCGGCGAAAGCCTGAACCCCGCCGCCCAGCCTGGCCCCGACCAGATCTCCGACGAGAAGGCCGCCGCCAAGCTCATGGCTCGCCAGAAGAGGCTGGACGAAGCCTCTGAAGACTCTCCCTTCTCGGTATTCGTAGGCCAGGTCTATGACGGGCCCCTCGACCTGCTGCTGGACCTGATCCGCAAGCAGGACATCGACATCTACGACATCCCAATCGCCAAAATCACGGCCCAGTTCCTTGCCTACGTCAACCAGCTAAAGGCCACCGACGTAGACGTGGCCGGCGAGTTCATCTACACCGCCTCGCTGCTCATCCACATCAAGAGCAAGATGCTGCTTCCGCGTTCACCGGCCGGCCCCGACGATGCCGCGGAAGACCCCCGCCGCGAGCTGGTCGACCGATTGCTGGAGCACGAGCGCTTCAAGAACGCAGCCCAGATGCTACAGCAAAAGCAGATGCTCGAGGCCGCCACCTGGAGCAACCCCGGCTTCCGCGAATTCCAGGACGATGCCGGCGCCGAGCCCGAAATCGCCGCCGATACGGTCGATCTGGTCCGCATCTTTCGCGACATCCTCGAGCGCGCACGCAGCCGGCCTGTCCTCGACGTCGAAGAGGACGCGGTCACCGTCGGCCAGATGATCCAGTTCCTCGCCCGCCGCCTCACCATGGAAGACAAGCCGGTAGCCCTGCGCCGCCTGCTCAGCCACACCCGCTCCGAGCGCGCGCTGGTCGCCATGTTCCTGGCCCTGCTGGAATTGGTGCGTCTCCAGGCCGTCTTGCTCCGCCAGGACCGCGCCTTTTCCGACATCTTCATCAAGAAGCACACCGGCTTCGACGCCGTGATGAACCAGGGGCTCACGAACGCGCTGGACGACTGGCGATAGCCGAATGATCTAGGCAGTTTGGGAGGCGGTATAGATGGACTTCCCTGTCTCGCGCACGAATTTCAGGGGAATCTTCGGGTTGTTGATATCCTTGTTGCCATCGTCGGCCCACTTCTTGGCCCATCTTGCGAAGTAGGGCTCAATTTGTGCAGGGGTCAATAGATATATCTCGGTCAGTTCTATTCCGTCGTAAACGGCGAATATCCAGTCCACCTGCCTGTACTTCCCGATAATGTGTGGGTTCATGTGGTGGTGCGTGGAAAAGCTCTGCTTGAGCCGGATGTTCACAGACTTCAATTCGTACTCCCGGCCGTTCTCGTCCTGAGCGTCGTTTCCCTCACGCCCCGGCAGAATCGTCAGGCCCGTATACAGCAGGATTTGGAGAATCTTGCCGCCATTGTCTTGAAAGATATCGTCGATTCCATGAACGGAGGCCAGCTTCTGGAGCTTCCGGATACCGGGCAGGAGAGCGCGGAGCTTCACGTGATCGGGATGCGGCTTCATGCCCGCTCTCGCGCCAACAGGTCTAAAACATCAACCCCCAGGACGATCGCAAGCCGTTCCATACTGTCGATGGAAATGTTTTTCTCGTTTCGCTCAACGCTGCCTATATAGTTCCGATGTAGGCCGGCACGAGCCGCGAGTTCCTCTTGCGATAACCCGTGTGCTAAACGTGAAGACCTCAGGTTGACCGCAAACCTTGCACGAGCGGTAATCTGTGATTTAGAGGGCTTCATCTTCTTTCATGGTCGCCCCGTGCTAAGCTGAAATCTACAGTCTATAGACTGTATGAGGTATCAATGTCGTCTACCCTCATCTCCGCAAATCCCGCTTATTCGACCCAACTCGGCGCCGCGTATGTTGGCGACGCCTTGAAATTGCTCGCGGATTTGCCAGATGCCTCGGTGAATTTGGTTGTCACCAGCCCTCCTTTCGCGCTCCAGCGGCAAAAGGAATACGGCAATCTCGACCAGGCAGAATACGTGGATTGGCTGCTCGAATTTGGGCGGTTGGTTTACCAGAAACTACGTGAAGACGGGAGCTTTGTCCTCGATCTTGGCGGCGCATACCGGAAAGGTGTTCCGGTGCGCAGTCTCTACCAATTCCGGGTACTGTTGAGATTCTGCGACGAGTTGGGATTTCACCTGGCACAGGAGTTTTTCTGGCACAATCCGTCCAAGCTGCCCAGTCCAATCGAGTGGGTGAACAAGCGAAAGCTGCGGGCCAAGGATACCGTCAATACCCTCTGGTGGTTTTCTCGTTCAGAATGGCCAAAGGCAAATGTTTCCAATGTCTTGACCGAATACAGCCCGCGCATGAAGAAGCTGCTGGAAGACCCAGCGGCGTTCTATACACCCAAGCTGCGACCCTCCGGACATGAGATTGGCCTTGCGTTCGCAACCGATAACGGTGGAGCGATTCCTTCCAATCTCTTGCAGATTCCAAACTCCGAAAGCAATGGAGTTTACCTTGGAGCTTGCAAGGAAATAGGGGTTAAAGGGCATCCAGCGCGTTTTCCTTCCAAGTTGCCGGAGTTCTTCATCCGCCTGCTGACCGACCCGGGCGACCTGGTTGTAGACATCTTTGCCGGCTCCAACACCACGGGTATGGTAGCGGAGGCCGAGGGGCGCAGGTGGCTGGCCTTTGAACTGGACCGCGAATATGTAGCCGCCTCTGCACTTCGGTTCGTTCCCAGAGGGTTGCCGGTCGCTAGAATGAGGTCTATTTACGAAAGCATCCTCCGCGGTGAACCGGTTTCTATCGAGGAAGAAGTTGGCTTTCAGCGGCAACTGCTTGCTGTCTAAGGGAACATCGGGCGCGTCGGAAAGAAGAAATCAGAATGGACGACAAGGCCAAAGCCGAGAACGGTCGCCACGGTCCCGTTTGGACGGAACTCCAAGAGAAGGCCAAAGACGATCCCGAGCTTGCAAAGCAGCTTGAGGCTGCGCAACACGTGATCGAAAGGTACAGCGACACCTTGCGTCGGTTGGCGGATTCCTGATCCGCTAACCCGCAACCGCCCCCGATTTCCACCGAGCCCATTCTCTTTTTCTCGAATCCCCCCTATCCGGTGTAGAATCAAAGCAGCAGAACCAGTCCCCACCGGTTCACCGAGCAAACAACTGCGCAAGAAAGTAGTTGTTGGGGTTTTATGGACGCCAATTTATCCGGCTCTTCTCTCTCCTGCCGCACTTCATCCCCCGTCTATTCACTCTCAACTTCCGTTGTTGAGTGCCAACATTGGAGGTCCAGGCGCCACCGGAATGTTTCCGGTCGCCTTGGAAACTTCTAATGGCTGGCTTGGCAACGTTAGTTGAAATCATGCCCACGGGTACTTCGGTCGCAGGCGCTTCGGATCTGGATCGGAGGCGGAAGAAATCCTCAAGCAGAGGGGGCCTTCTGCTGTTCGTGCTTGCACTCACCAGCGGCCTCGGCTACATCGTCTTTCACGTCGCCAAAGATTTGAACACGGTGGCTGTCCCCAGTGTCTGGCCTTATCTTTTGCTTGGCCTGGCGCTGCTCATCGCGCTCGGCTTCGAGTTCGTCAACGGCTTCCACGACACAGCAAACGCCGTCGCCACGGTCATCTACACCCACTCGCTCGAACCCAACGTCGCCGTAGTCTGGTCGGGTATCTGCAACCTCGCCGGCGTTCTTGCTTCCACCGGCACAGTGGCCTTCGCGGTCATTACGCTGCTCCCCGTCGACCTGATCCTGCAGGTTAGTTCCGGCGCCGGCTTCGCCATGGTATTTGCCCTGCTCATTGCCGCCATTCTGTGGAATCTGAGTACCTGGTGGTTCGGACTGCCGGCCTCCAGCTCGCACACCATGGTCGGCTCCATCATCGGCGTCGGCGTAGCCAACCAGTTCCTCAACATCCATACCGGAACCTCGGGCGTCGATTGGGATCAGGCCATCAAGGTGCTCAAGGTCCTGCTCATCAGCCCCATTCTCGGTTTCGGCGCCGCCGCACTGCTGATGCTGCTGTCAAAACGGCTCATCAAATACCCCTCGCTCTATGAAGCACCCAAGGGCAAGCGGCCCCCGCCCTTCCCCATTCGCGCCCTCATGGTGCTCACCTGCACCGGTGTCAGCTTCTTCCACGGCTCCAACGATGGACAAAAAGGCATGGGCCTCATCATGCTCATCCTCATCGGCACCGTCCCCACCGCCTACGCCCTGAACCACGCCGTCAGCCCCATGGAAGTACAGGACTTCATCGCCGCCTCTGAGCAAACCGGACACATCCTCGACCGGCACGTGGACAAGAGCGCCATCCTTGGCCCCGATGCCCGTGCCGAGGTGACCGACTACATCCGCTCCAAGCAGCTGCAGCCGGACACCATCCTTGCGCTGCGCGAACTGGTCGAAGACCTGAACCACGAAGTGGCTTTGTACAAGGTGTTCAAGTCCGTTCCCGCGCAAGACCAGACCAACGTCCGCAACGATATGTACGTGGCCAGCGAAGCCATTCGCCTGATGCAGAAGAGCAACAATCCAGCATTCACCAGCGATGAAAACGCCGCCCTCAGCAACTACAAGAGCAAAGTAGATAAAGCCACCAAGTTCATCCCCGACTGGGTCAAAGTCGCCGTAGCCCTGGCCCTCGGCCTGGGCACCATGGTCGGCTGGAAGCGCGTCGTCGTCACCGTCGGCGAAAAAATCGGCAAGGACCACCTGACCTATGCACAGGGAGCCGCTGCCGGACTTGTAGCCATGGGCACCATCTTCGCCGCGGACAACTTTGGGCTGCCTGTGTCGACAACGCACATTCTCAGCTCGGGCGTGGCCGGCACCATGGTCGCCAACGGCAGCGGCCTCCACTTCTCCACCGTTCGCAACATCCTGGCGGGCTGGTTCCTCACCCTCCCCGCGGCCGCATTGCTTTCCGGGCTGCTCTACTGGCTTTTCCGCGCCGTCGCGTAAGCAGCTTCCGTACAGTCTTGAGCGCGCTCGGTGCTGCCGTCCGCGTTTTTCTCCGCCCCGCAGGGTCAATCCTGCCGGGAATGCCCTCATGTGACGCCGAGTGGCAGCCGATGAACGCTTCGGGGGAAGAGACCGCATGGCTACGCAAGGCGCACCGGCAAAATGCCCCGAAGCCGTTCCGGCAAAGATTGCAGGGGAAGTCCGTTATGTTGCGCGCCAGCCAATCCTGAACCTGCAGGGGCGCGTGCATGGATACGAATTGCTCTTCCGCAACGCGCCGGAAACGGTCTTCCATCGCGATAGCGACATTGCCGCGAGAACCATGCTCGATAATGCCGTAATCTTCGGGCTCGAAATGTTCACAAATGGCTTGCCCGCCTTTGTGAGTTGCACCACGGAAGCGCTCACCGAGCAGTTGGTGCATGTGCTGGCGCCCAAGAAGACGGTGCTGGCGATTCCGTCAAGCTTGGAACAGACGGTCGCACTCGTCGATGCCTGCCGCGAGTTGAAGGACCAGGGCTTCCGGCTGGCGCTTGACGACTTCAACTCAAGAACAAGCCTCAAGCCGCTGGTGAATCTGGCCGACTACATCCGGGTGGACTTCACCCGGCTTAACGCCGAGGAGCGCCAGCATTTGCGCCGGATGAATTGCGCTTCAATTGCGCGGGTGGCAAAGAAGGTAGACACGCAGGAGGATTACCGGGAGGCCTGCGCGGAGGGCTTTACGCTGTTCCAGGGAAACTACTTCTGTCACCCGGTGCTGCTTAAGAAACACAAGGTCCCGGCCAGCAGGCTGTTTCACTTTGAGATTGTGAAACTCCTGCATCACGATCCGATCGACGTGCGCAAGGTGAGCCAGTTGGTGATGCGAGACGCCTCTCTCACTTTCCGTTTGCTGCGGCTCGTGAATTCACCTGTTTGCGCCATCCAGCAAGAGGTGCGCTCCATCGAGGCGGCGATCCTCGTCATCGGCGAGGAAACCTTCCGCCGTATCGTCTCCCTCGCCGTCCTCAGCGAGATCAACGCCGATCAGCCGCCGGAGATTCTGCAAATGGCGCTGCTGCGAGCTCGATTCTGCGAACTGACCGCCAGCCTGTTCGCGTTAGACGCGGCCGAACAATACCTGCTGGGGTTGCTCAGCCTGGTGCCCGCAATGCTCTGTCTTCCCATGGAGGAACTCATACCGTCGTTGCCGTTGCGCGATCAGATCTGCGAAGCTCTGCAGGGAACCATGAACCTCGAACGAAGTCCGCTCGCATGGCTGGAGTCGCACGAACGCGGCGATTGGGAAGCATGCGACGCCATCGTCGAAGCCACTCCCTCAAACCCGCGGCGCCCGGCCCCCGAGCAGTTGATCCAGTGCTACGCCGACGCGGTTGTGTGGGCTGAAGCTGCGCTCCGCTCCGCTGTCTGAAATGCCTGAATTCGCGATGCGCTCTGCAAGGTTGCCGTGGCCCTGGCGCTGGGTATGGGCGCAATGGCCGGCTGGAAGCGCATCGTCGTCACCGTCGACGAAAAGATCGGCAAGGAGCATCTGACGCGTGCGCAGGGCGTCCGGCACTCCCGCGCGCCTTTCTCTGCGTTTGCAAAGGAAACTGCTCTCGTCAGTTCACAAAATAATTCTGCCGTATTGTTTGTACACTTGCTTCTTTGATCTCAAATATCGGCGAAAATACCCTTTGTCGAAGAGGTGCAGCCAAGCCTTGCGGCCGGCAATAGCCTCGCGCACTCGCCGGGCTCGGAGCAGGTACAGGCAATCTTCTGCCAACCAGTGAAAGCGTACATTTTCGGCGTAGAATCGCTCCCACTCCTGTCGCGCCCGCATACCCAGTTCGCCCGCGCGGCCTAGATTTGCGTGCAGAATCTCCCCCAGGCGGCTCACATCCTTTTCGGCCACAGTAAGACTGCAAGCCGCCCAATCCACCCGCTCCGGGAAGACCCAATCATCGGAAAGGATCACTGGGCAGCGTCCCATGCGCATCGATTCAAACAGCCGGATGCTCCCCGGTCCAAGGCCGCGCGGACAAAGAGAGAACGCGCCGGCGGCCATCCCGTCGGCATAGTGAGACCAAAACTCATGGCGCTCCGGACCCACGCCACCATAATGCATTTGCAGCGTGAGGCCCTTCGGCCTGCCTTCAATCAGGAAGTCTTCAGAAGGCAAGTTGGCCAGAGCAGCCCGCATCGGATGGTTCTCAAACGAACCAATAAAGCACCCGACGTATTTGGGTTCCTTCGCAAGCGGGCGAAACTCAATATAGGGATTCTCGTCGGTTCTGAGATAGCTGCCCGTGCGGGTGCGTGTAGGATCGTGATACTTCCGCCGCAACGATGCATATAGACCGGGCAAAAACGGCAGCGCACAATCGTTGGGATCGACAAGAAAGCACTTTTCCCGATATTTCTTCACATAAGGATGATGCCTGACTAGCTCCGCAAACAGCCCAGATCCGCCCACCTCGATAAAGACGATGATATCGGCAGCCGCAGGGTCATCCGTCAAACTATGAACGCCGAACAGATCGTTTAGCGCGCTCTCTCGAAACTTCCTATATGCCCCCAGGTCCCACTCGTCCCTCGCCCGCTCATCCAGTGAAGCTGAATATAATAAAACCTTTGCCAATCTATCCCCCTGGATGCCTCTTTCAGACTAGCATGCGTTCTCCGGGTCGAATTGGGGTTCCCGCTGCGCTGCGCGGCTGCCGTGGATCGGTTTTCATTCGCCCACTGCCTGTTCTCGATCCCGCTGAGCCGATGCTCTGAGCCGTCTTGGCGGACCAGCCTGCTTCCGGGCATACTCTTTGCTTGCGGTGCGGGCGGAATCTACCCCTCGGGCGCGCAGGGAGACGCCACTTCCGGTACCATACTTGAGGTACCTATTGCCGAATGAGCCTGAAAGCCAAGCTGGAAGCTGTCATCTACGCCGCGGAGGAGCCGGTCACACTGGCCCAGCTCGCCGCCCTCTTTGCCCCCGACGCGCTCGAATGGAAGGCGGAGCAACAGGCCTCGCAGGCCGAACAAGAAGCTGCGTCCGCGGTGCAGGCCGCCGAGTCCGCCGACCAGCCCCCGGGAGCGGTCGAAACGCTGCCCCTGCTCAGTGAAGGATTTGGCCTACTGGGCCTGGATCAGTCCCTCGCCGAGTACACCGCCGTCTCCACGCCGCTTGAGACGGCCGCGGCAGACCCCACCGCAGGGCTTAGGCCCGATGCGACGCCCCCCTCGGATCTGGAATCCGCCGAGAAAGCCAGTCCAGACGACAGCCCCGAAGCCAACCCAGACCCCGCCGAAGTCCCGTCCGATGCGGACGCGAAACGCCTGGCACGCCTCCGCGACCGCGAAGCCCGCACCGTCCTGCGCACGCTGCTCGACGAACTCATTGCCGACTATGCCTCCGACGCGCGCGGCGTCGAGATTCGCGAGATCGCCGGCGGCTTTCGCATGGCTACCAAGCCCGAATGCCACGACGCCGTCCGCTGCTTTGTCAAGAGCCTCAAACCGGCTCTCAGGCTCTCCCTGCCCGCTCTGGAAACCCTGGCCGTCATCGCCTACAAGCAGCCGGTTACGTCCCCTGAAGTCAATGAGATTCGCGGCGTCGATTCCTCCGCCGTCTTCGGTTCGCTCCTCGCCCGCAAGCTCATCGCCACCGCTGGCCGCAAGCAGGTCATCGGCCGGCCCATTCTCTACAAAACCACCCGCGAGTTCCTGCTGCGCTTCGGCCTCAAGGACGTCACGGAGCTGCCCTCCATGGAGGAGTTCGAGAAGATGGCCAGCCTCGAACTGGACGAACCCGAACCCGCATCCAGCGCGGAACCGGCCCACGCAACAACTCTGGATTTGAATCTCGAACTGGACCAAACCGTCGACGAAGAACTCCCAGGCCAATTCCTGAGCCCCACACCCGCAACCCCCGAACCCACCCAGACCGCCGAGACGGCGGGCAGCAACGAACCCCCATCCACCGGAGAGGCCGCGCCTGCTGCGCCTCCGGCTACAGAGCAGGCAGAAATCGAGAATTTCCCCCATGGCGAAGAAAACCAAGAAGAGCACTGAGACCGACGGCCTGCAACCCTTATCGACCGAACCTGAAGTGAAAGTCAAGCGCAAAGCCAAAAAGGCAGCCAAGATACCAGACCCCATCGGGGATGAGACCGACGGCGAAGCCCAGGTTGCGCTCGAACCCGAGACCGAAGCCAAGACCGAAGCCAGGATCGAAGCCAAATCGGAAACCGAAATCGAAGCCGAAGACGGCCCCGAGCCCGAAGCCGAAGTTAGCCCCGAACCTGAGTCAGAAAACGACCCTGAGACGGAGTCTGAAGACAGCCCTGAGCCCGAAGCCGAAGACGAGCCTGAAGACGAGCCTGAATTCAAGCCCCGTCCCCCCGCCAAGCTCGACCGCCTGCAAAAAATCCTCGCCCAAGCCGGCGTAGCCAGCCGCCGCAAAGCCGAGGAGCTTATCGAGCAGGGCCGAGTCCAGGTCAACGGCAAGATCGTTACTGAGCTGGGCACCAAAGCTGACGCCGGCCGCGACCACATCCGCGTCGACGGCAAGCTCCTGCAGGGCGCCGAGCGCCTTCGCTACTTCGTCCTGAACAAGCCCAAGGGCTTCGTCACCACCGTCAAGGACCCTGAAGGCCGCCCCACGGTCATGCAGTTCTTTGACAAGATGCGCGAGCGCCTCTACCCTGTCGGCCGCCTCGACTACATGAGCGAAGGCCTGCTGCTGGTGACCAACGACGGCGAGCTCGCCAACCGCCTCACCCGCGCCTCCGCAGGCGTGGAGAAGACTTACCTCGTCAAGGTTGCCGGGATTCCCACTGAGGACGAGCTCGATCGACTCCGCGGCGGCGTTTCCATCGAGCGCGGCAAGCCCGGATCGCCGAAGGTCCGCACCTCTCCAGCCCGCATTCGCCAGGTCCGCCAGGGCGACAACCCCTGGTACGAAGTCGTTCTCATTGAAGGCCGCAACCGCGAACTGCGCAAAATGTTCGAGGAGGTCGGCCATTTCGTCGAAAAGATTCGCCGCGTAGGTTACGGCCCCCTGGTCCTCGATCAGGAGCCCGGAAATCTCCGCGAACTCGATCCCCAGGAACTCGAACTGCTCAGAAAAGCGGCCGACGGCAAACTCCGCACCCCCAAATCCAAAGAAGTCCGCCGCCGCAACGCAGCCGACGCCGGCCAGTTGCCCACCATTACTCCCCGCACAACCGGTTCGCGCCCGGCCAAGCCATTTGGAACCAAGTCTTTTGAAGAACGTCCAGCCGCCGGACCCAAAGATTACCGCCCCAAGAGATCCTTCGCCCAAGGCCCCAATCCGAGCAGCGATCGAGCTCGTCCGGCGCGCCCAGCGAGTGGTGAATTCCGGCCTGTTCGCGCGTCCGGGGCCACCCGTTCCTCCGCTGAGGGTTACCGCCCCAACACACGCCCATCCGCTCGTCCCGCCTGGCAAAAGGACGCCCGCCCCACTCGCCCGCCCACGCATTTTGCCGCAGACTCAACGGGCGAGGCCCGCCCATCCGCAGGCAGAACCTACGGCGCCAAACCCTTCGCTGCAAAGCCTTACGGCGCAAGGTCTTTCGCAGCCAAGCCGTTCGAATCAGGCCCAGCCGCCGGACGCGCAACCCCCAGCAAACCACCCGCCAACCGAACCTATCCGGCCAGGCCAACCGGCGGCAAACCCTACGGAGACAAGCCTGCCGCAACCCGAACCTACGGCGCCAAACCCGCCGCTGGCCGGGCTTTCGCACCCAAGCCTGCCTGGAAGAAGCCCGAAGCCCAGCAATGGCCACCCTACAAGCGCCCACCCGGCGACCGCCCCGCGCAGGCGCGCCGCGAATCTCCCGTTCACGACGAGGATTTGGGCCCGGTGAGACCACCAAACCTCCACATTGAGGAGATCCACGGGTCAGATCGTCCAAGCTCAGAGCGTTCCTCCCCCAGCCGGGCAAGCGCGCCCAGGGCAGGCGCACCCCGGACCAGCGCATCCTACTCCCGCCCTGACCGGCCATCGTCGGGCCGCCCTGGTTCGGATCGTTCAGGCTCAGACCGTTCTGGCCCAGACCGTTCAGGCTCAAGCCGTTCCAACCCTGCCCGTTCCAGTTCCGCTCGGCCCTTCCGGGGCAGCGAAGGCGGCCTTGCGCGTCCCTTCTCCACCAGCAGCGGCAAACCCCGCGCCGGCGGCGCACGCCCCAGCAGCAAGCCCGGCAGGCCTTCCAGCCGGTCCTACGGCGCCGGTTCCAGCGCTCCCCGCAGCGGCCCACGCGCCGAAGCGGGTTCTCGTCCCTACACGGGCTCCGCTCCGCGGCCATCCAGCTCGTCCCGTCCCTACCCGCCTCGCGAAGAAGGCGCCTCCGACTTCCGGCCCAGCCCGGCGAAGCCCTATCCCAACTCCGCCTCTCGCGCTGAAAGAAAAGCCGGTCCCGGCTGGAAGCCCAAGCCCAGCTTCGGCGGCCCATCCAAGCCCGGTTCCAGCGCCCGTTCCAAGCCCAAGCCCGGCAGCTCTGGTAAATCTGGGTACAAGGGAAAGCCCTCCGGCCCCAAACGCACCGGCGCACCCGGCGGAAAGAAGCGACGGTAAGGACTGAATGGCCGGGACTGAACAACGAGCCTGGGCGGATGTGAAATCTGTCACCGAAGGGCGCCCCCGCGCATCTGTATGTTCATGAGTATTGAAAAAGCAACCTTCGGAGCCGGCTGTTTCTGGGGAGTTGAGGCTACACTTGCCGCCATTCCCGGCGTAACCGCAACCGCCGTCGGCTATGAGGGCGGGCAGCTAGACCGCCCCAGCTACAAGGACGTATGCACCGACCAGACCGGCCACGCTGAGGTCGTCGAACTGGACTTTGACCCGGCTCAGGTCAGCTTCGAGCAGCTACTGGATCAGTTTTTTGCCCTCCACGACCCCACCACCCTCAACCGCCAGGGCCCGGACTGGGGCACGCAGTACCGCTCCGCCATCTTCTTCCACTCCCCTGAGCAGGAGGCGCAGGCCCGCGCAAAGATCGATCAGCTCACGGCCGAAGGCCGCTTCAAACCCAAGCGCATTGTCACCAAAGTTGAGGCCGCGCAGACCTTCTGGCGCGCCGAGGAGTACCACCAGCGCTATCTGGAAAAGCGCGGGCAGGGAAGCTGCCATATATAGGGATCAGGGAACAGGGATCAGGGATCAGAAAACCTTGGAGGATATCGGGAGCCGGGTGCCCCAGGTCTCGATTGCGATGCCCGGAAAACTGCTAAGCATCGCCCTGGCGTGTTTCCACCCGAACCTCAGCGGCCTCCGCCTTTGTCCTCGGCTCATCCATCCACAAGCAAACAATCCACCACACCACCACGGCCACAAACAAAGCGCCATTGGCGTTGAAAAGCTTGTCCCGTAGGCCAATGATCCGGTCGTATTCCACCTGGCTGTGCGGCACGGCCCTCATCGCAATCAACTGCCAGACTCCCTGCACCGCCATTTGCGCGATCGCCGCGGTCGAGAGCCCGATCAGAATCCGCTGCGTATGGCTGCGCCAGCCGGCCCCGTAGCGCCGCCCGAACAGCACCACCAGCAGCCCCAGCTCAACCGTCAGCACGTTCACCGCCAAGTCGAGCTTTTGCGCCGCCAGTTGCATCAGCCGCAGCACCGCAATTTGCGAGTCCGCGGTCATCGTCTTCCATGCCGGCCACGGCCCCCAAAACGCCACCACCAAGCCGGCTGCCAGCAGCGTCCCCGCGGTATTCACGACCCATTGTGCGCGCCGCACCCCGCCAAACGCCCGCCGCGCCAACTCCACCAACACCAGCAGCCCAACCAGCGCCAACACATCGGCCAGCGTGATGAAAATCTCACTCAACGTCATCTGCGGAAGCTTGCCAAACAGCAGCCTGCTGGTCAGCAGCCGCAGCGCCAACAGCACAATGCTGGCCGTGAACCACGGGAAACGCCGTATCCGCTCTCGTCCAAGCAGAACCACCAGCAGCACCAGCAGTGCCGCGAACGTCAGCGTCCAAAGAACCTGAATCGCCGTAAAATTGAAATTGAAGTGCATGGTCGCTTTTCCAGTCTTTTCCGGCCCACGCTTTCCCGCTGCGCAAGCCCCTTTTCAGTCTAACCGGCCACGGCCCGATAAGTCCGCTCCATCCATTCCAGCCGCAGGACTTCCTTGCTCGCCCCATCCCGCGCGGCTTCGCCTTGGGCTGGCAGCCGCTGAAGCGGTTCCAGCCTTCTTTGTCAGGATGATGGGAACAGGAACGGAATTTGGTTGATCGGGAAACTCGCAGCCAGGCTGGGAGGCGTTTTGGCGACCTTCATCGACGACGTTTCTATGGTTATATGGTGCGCCCGGAGAGATTCGAACTCCCGACCTAACGCTCCGGAGGCGTTCGCTCTATCCAGCTGAGCTACGGGCGCGCATATCCAGCATACCGCACTTTGGATTCTTCCGGGTGTGTTCACCCAGCCGCTCTGTTCCCTGTTCCCTATTCCCTGTTCCCTGCTTTTTGCGCCCTCAGCTCCTCCATCACGCTCTGGATTAGCGCCTTGGCCCCCTCCATCCCGGCCAGAACCGCTTGCAAATCCAGCGCCGGCTTGGCCGGATTCCGGCTCGACGCGCAATAAACCCCATGCTGTCCCACCAGAATCAGCGAGTCGGTGAGCAGGTCAAGCGCCACCGCCAGCCTGCCCCGCTCCACGCCCATCATGAACTCGAACCGCTCCAGCTCTGTCCGCTTCTCGTCGAATACGCTCATACCTAAAGCCTATCCGAAAAGCCGGCGCCAGTTCTGTCGCCTGCGCCGAAGTTGACCGTCTCACACATTCAGCTTGCGCATGTACTCCGCGTCGAGCCGCAGCGCCTCCATCGTGTCCATGTCGAACTCCTCCTGCTCGATGAAGTAGTGCTTGAGCCCGGTAGCCGCGCGGAAAATCGGCCGGTAATCCACCACACCGCGGCCCATGACCGTCGAATGCATTTGGCCATTCGCCTCCTTCACCATGTCCTTGACGTGCAGCAGCGGGAACCGCTCCGGAGTCTTGCTCAGATAATCCACGGGGTTGCGCCCGGCTGCCGATACCCACCCGCAATCCATCTCGAAGACAACCAGCTTGGGGTCGGTCAACCGCAGCAGCTCGTCATAAAACACCACGCCGCCTTCGCTGCCAAACTCCGGAATGTGATTATGAACGCCGAAGGTCATTCCGGCCGCTTTCACCTTTTCGCCAATGCGGTTGAACTCGCCCGCCACCCAATGCCAATCGTCCAGGTTCAGTGGACCCTTGGCCGCCGGATCGCGGCGCATCGATGAGGCGCAGATCATGTAATCCAGCCCCAGCGCCTGACCATACTCGATCAACTGGTCGAGCTGCGGGCGCAGCGCATTCAGCGGATGGTGCGTGCTCACGCAGCGAAGGCCGGCCCCGTCCATCGCCTTGCGAAACTCCGCCGCCGTCTTGTCGTAGTAGCCCGCCGCCTCGACCTCCGTGTACCCAGCGTCTCTGACCTTGCGCAGCGTCCCGTCAAAGTCCTTGGGCAGCAGCTCGCGCACGCTGTAAAGTTGCAGCCCGATGGGCTTGTTGAGCGGTGCAGCGGCCAAACGGTCAACACCGGCACACGCCGCGGCAGCAATCGTGCCCGTGGCCTTCATGAAAGTTCTGCGCGAAGTAAAGCTCATTTGCTCTCCTTGAATCGTCTGCGGATCAACTCCGAAAAAAACAGCTTGCTCACCTGTTGGCCCGCGACAAGTGTTTGGGCAAAGTCTGGAGCCGCTCAATCGTGTCCGGGTATCGGGAGACCAGCTCCACAAAAGTCGCTGCAAGCGGACTCGCCTGTCCTCCCTGTTCCCATTTTTCAACCGTTCGGGGGCTCACCCGGAGCATATTTGCCCAAACGGGGCGAGAAACGTTAAATCGCTCGCGCACGGCAACAAAATACTCGGCTCCCGGCGATTTCTTGACCTCTGGAGCCGGAAGCTTGTGGGTTCGAAGAGTTGCCTTGCCCTCCCGATGCTCTCTCATGGCGCCCACGCCTTCCATGAGTTCAGCGAAAACATCTCTTTTCACATCTCTTTCCTTGTTCATGCTCTGCTCCTGCCTCTCCGAGCGGCACGTTCAGTTTCCAACGCGCGCCTCAACTGTTCCTTCGCCTCTCTGGAAAGATCGGCTGCTTCGTCCTTGTCATACAACGTCAGCAGCCAGATCTCTTCATCCGAAAGAAACACGTAGTAGATGATCCGCAGACCTCCGCGCTTGCCCTTCCCACGCCGGGAGTCTCTCCAACGCAATTTGCGAATGCCACCTGCACCCGGAATCAGATCTCCCGCTTCCGGGTCGCTCGCCAGACCAAGTTGCAATTGCCTGAGTCCCTCATCGTTGAGGTAGTCTTCACGATACCTGGTGAAAGCGGGGGCCTCGATGAACTGAAGCACCTTCGGCTGTGCCGGGTCCTGCATTGCCGCTGTCCTAACTATACCCACCATGGGTACACTTCGTCAAGGCTTCATCACTTTCCGAAGGCTGGTCTGACATTCACCCCTTGATCGTCTGCGCCGCCGCATCCCACGTGGCCACGGTGCGGTGGAAGTAAGAGTAATTGGCCAGGTGGCAGCCGATGGCGGCATTGTTGCCGAAAACCTCGTCCTCCACCACATGCTCCCGCGTCTCAATGGCGCGGAAGAAGTTGGCGATGTGGTCGGCGGTGTCGTTGTAGCCCTGGGGCAGCGTGTAGCTCTCCACAGTGTCCGGCGTCAATGTGGGCGGCGCGAGGGGATGCGCGGCCTGCCACTCCTCCATGCCCTGCTTGCGCTGCGCCGCCGTCATGCCGCCCCAGCCATAGGCTTCAAAATGAGGCGTCCCATCCTGCGGGATAAAGGTCACCGTCCGGCCCGTCAACACCATCGTTCCCATCGAGCCGTAGAACGCGATCCCCTCGCCGCCGTCGTCGTTATTCAGGTTGCAGTGCATGTGCACCTGCACGCCCCCATTCACTGAATAGTCGTACACCGTCTCGAGGAAATCCGGAAAATCCCGCCCGTCCTTGAAGTGGTAAATGCCGCCCGACGAATAAGCGCGGCTGGCCACGGTATTGATTCCGGTAATGGCGTGGATACCGGAAATAAGATGCACAAACAGGTCGCCGCCCAGGCCCTCGCCGTAGTCCGCAAAGCAGCGCCAGCGAAAGAAGCGCACCGGGTCGAACGGCCGCTGCGGCGCATCCCGCAGAAAAGCCTCCCAGTCGATGGTCCGCGGGCTGGCGTCTGCCGGCACCGGGTAAATCCACGCCCCACCGGGCGAGTTGCGATTCATCTTCGCATCGATCGAGTGCACCTCGCCCAGGCGGCCAGACGCATAAATCTCCTTCGCCTTGGCGTACAGAATCGAGCTCACGCGCTGGCTGCCGCATTGAAAGATGCGCTTGTTCGCCTGGACCGCCTGCATCATGGCGAACCCGTCAGCCACCGTGTGCGACATCGGCTTCTCGCAGTAAACGTCCTTGCCCGCCGCCACGGCATCGAGCACCACTTGCCTGTGCTGGTGATCCATCGTGGCTACCAGCACCGCGTCCACATCCTTGCGATCCAGCAGCGTACGATAGTCGCGTGTCGTTGGAAACTCCCCGCCCCACGCCTCTTGTCCTGCCTTGTGCCGCGTCTCGTACAGGTCCGCCGCGCCCACGCACACCCCTGTCGGCACCAGCCGCGCAGCCCGCAGGAGATCGCACCCCCGAATCCCCGTCCCAATCGAGACAAAGCGAATCTTTCGACCCGTCGCCCCACCGGCAGCAGTCTGAGCCGCCATCGCCGCAGGCTCCAGCAGCGTCGCCTTCACCGCCGCTCCCGCCGCAACCGCGCCCGCGCCCAACCGCACAAAATCCCGCCGCGTCATTGAATGCATCTTCTTGAACTCCTCCGCGTGAACCGCAATTCTCGCCCGCAGCCCCACTGCGTGTCCAGAAGCGACGAGGCGAGATTGTCTATCCAAGTGCAGACGACTACCATACGAACCGGGAAGCGATGAACAGAATCCACGACCGCTGGCAGTTTTTCGCTTTTGGCATTAAGACCAATAAGACTCTGGGAAGACAAAAATGAACGAGTCCATGCATTCCGCTCACCGCAGCGTCAGGCTTCACGAGGTTGACCTTCAATCCGGCCTGCTTCTGTTGCTGCTCGCGTGTTCCCTCTCCACGCCGCTGGCCGCCGCTACCCCCAAGCCCGATTTCGGTCCCAACGTGCTCATCTTCAATCCCTCCATGCCGCCGGCCGCCATCCAGGTCCAGATCGACAAGGTCTACGCCGTCCAGCAGCGCAGCGAGTTCGGCCCCGCGCGCAACGCCCTCTTCTTTCTGCCCGGCGACTACCGCGTCGACGTGCCCGTTGGCTTCTACACCCAGGTGCTCGGCCTGGGCGCCTCGCCGGACAGCGTTCACATCACCGGCAACGTCCACGCCGACGCCAGCCGGCCAAGAAACAACGCCACATGCACCTTTTGGCGTGCCGCTGAAGGCTTCTCCGTGACACCGGCCGGCGGAGCTAACGGGACAAGCGGAACCATGCAGTGGGCCGTTTCCCAGGCCGTGCCCTTCCGCCGCATGCATGTCCTCGGCAACATCGTCCTGCACCAGAACGGCGGCTGGGCCAGCGGCGGTTGGATGTCCGATTCTCTCATCGACGGCAACGTCGGCGCAGGTCCGCAGCAGCAGTGGATCTCCCGCAACAGCGAGTGGGGCAGTTGGACCGGCGCCAACTGGAACATGGTCTTCGTCGGCGTCCCCAACCCGCCCACGGGCGAATGGCCCGCCCCGCCCTACACTAAAATCGCCCAGACCCCCATCGTCCGCGAGAAACCTTTCCTTGAGGTCGATGCGCAGGGCGACTACAGTGTGCGCGTTCCCTCGCTCGTCGCTAACTCCGCGGGCATCACCTGGCACGCCGGCGCCACGCCCGGAATCTCCATCCCCATCGCCCGGTTCTACATCGCCCATCCCGGAGTTGACACCGCTGCCACCCTCAATGCCCAGCTAGCCCAGGGCAAGAACCTCCTCTTCACGCCCGGCATCTACGAGCTGACTGAAGCTATCCGCGTCACCCGGCCCAACACCGTGGTCATGGGTCTTGGTTTCGCCACCCTCCGCCCCATCAACGGCACAGCGGCCATGACCACGGAAGACGTAGACGGCGTCATCCTCGCGGGCCTTCTGTTTGACGCCGCCCCCACCCTCTCACCCGTCCTGCTTCAGATCGGCCCCGACGGCAGCCACTTGAGCCACGCCAAAAACCCCATCTCTCTTCACGATGTCTTCTTCCGCGTGGGCGGCGCAGGGGTTGGGCGCGCCGGGATCAATCTCAAAATCAACTCGAACGACACTATTGTCGATCACACCTGGATCTGGCGCGCCGATCACGGGGCCGGCGTGGGCTGGAACTTGAATGCCAGCGCCAACGGACTGCTCGTCAATGGCAACAACGTGACCATCTACGGCCTGTTCGTCGAACATCATCAGCAGTTCCAGGTGCTTTGGAATGGCAACGCCGGCCGCACCTACTTCTATCAATCTGAGATTCCCTACGACCCGCCGGACCAGGCGAGCTACTCGAGCGCAGCGGGAACCAACGGCTGGGCCTCCTACAAAGTTGCCGATCAGGTGACCACCCACGAAGCCTGGGGCCTTGGCATCTACTCGGTCTTCCGCCATCCCAACGTCACGCTCAGCCGCGCCATTGAAGTCCCCAGAGTCCCCGGCGTCCGTTTCCACCACATGATCACCGTCGCCCTCGACAACCTCGGCGAGATCGGCAACGTCATCGACAGCACCGGCGGCCCCACCTCAACCAAGCCGCGAGTTACGCCAAAAGTCACTACATTCCCATAAACCCGGGGCGGGGAGTGACGGGGAACATCGGGCGCCCCCAGAGCCTGCCTTGAGCTCCGGGAAGTTAAACGACTGGTTGGGTTTAGGACCTACCAGGATCTGCTGTGAGTGGGGGAGTAGACTATTTTCATCTTGACATCGTGGTGAGAAAAGCGCAGAGTATGTACGTCGAAGGGTTGAGGTCAGGAACGAAGACGCTACCCTGGCATAAACATCCTTCGGTTCTTGATAGGGTCACGCTTCGCGTGGCCCTATCGTCTTTTTGGGCTTCTGCCTCAGTCCATCGCCATTCGGGACTACGGAATAGAGGTCTGCATGCGGTTCCCTGCCGCTGCATTCAAACACCGCCTCATCGCTTACCAGTATCCCGTTGTGATCCATTCTCTTGTTGGGATTGCGGATCACCACTGAAGGACGAGAGGGATCAACCACCGAAGCATCCGAAAACGCACTTTGAATTTGCTCCAGAACCTGATCGATCGTATAAGGGTCCTTGACACATCTGCTATGGAACAGATGGGAACCATGGAACAGTATCTCGGGACGCAGAGCCGGGAACCCCATGGAGATTCGAGTTTCGTTTATCTGGGTGATCTGCTCGGGGGTAAAGAAGCCGACCTTTGCGACCCAAGGCTTCTGGCCAGATTGCACCCGGAGGAGATTGCGGCGAATTTTCTTCAGCCCATCGGCATACAGGGGCATTGTCGTTCCCGTCTGTTCCCGAGTTTACAGAGCACACTTAGCGATAGCACCAGCATCCGCACGATTACCGGGCAGAGACGGTTGTCGAGGGAAGCCCCGGGCTTCAAATGGGGTCGGCGTCAGGCAGTCAACGATATAATTCCGCATCCTTGCGCGTTTTTCCCAGCGCAAAGGCTGGAAACCAAGAACCCAATCAGACCAGTTTCCAACCACCGTCTCTCAATCGTGGGAGAATGGAACGGTAAACAATCATGACAAACGATCGCCTTCCAGAATCCGCCGCAATCGCAAACGACCCCGGTGAAGAACCCACGGAGTCCTTCGCCGACCTGCTCTCCGCCTTTGAGAAGACCCACTCGCACAAGGCCGACCCCGGCGCAAAGCAGTTGCAGGGCGCCGTCGTGTCCATCTCCGCCGATCAGGTCTTCCTCGACATCGGCTACAAGACCGAAGGCGTTCTGCCTCGCTCCGCCTTTGACCACAATGCCGAATCCGTCAAACTCGGCGACACCTTCCCCGTCTCCGTAACCGGCCGCGACGAAGAGCACTACTACCAGCTTTCCCGCTTTAAAGTGGCGCAGCCCCGCGACTGGTCGGCCCTGGAAGCCGCTTTCGCTGAAAAGATGGCCGTGGTCGGCACCGTGACTGAAGTCGTTAAAGGCGGCCTCAACGTGGACATTGGCGTCCGCGCCTTCATGCCCGCCAGCCGCAGCGGAACCCGCGACGCCGTCGAGCTTGAAAAACTGGTCGGCACTGAAATCACCTGCCGCATCACCAAGCTCGATGTCACCGACGAAAACGTCGTAGTGGATCGCCGCGTCGTCCTTGAAGAGCAGGCCCGCGCCCTGCAGCAGGGCCAATACGAAGCCATGAAGGAAGGCGACGTTGTCAGCGGCACAGTCCGCAGCCTCATGCCTTATGGCGCATTTGTGGATCTTGGCGGAATCGACGGTCTGCTCCACGTCAGCGACATCGCCCACAGCCGCGTCACCAAGCCAGAAGATGTCTTGACAGCCGGCCAGCAGCTCCAGGTCAAAATCCTCAAAATCGACCCCGAAACCAGGAAAATCTCCCTCGGCCTCAAGCAGCTCCAGGCCGAACCCTGGGAAAAGGCGCCCGAGCGCCTCGTCGCCGGCCAGCGCATCACCGGAACCGTCACACGGCTCGCCGACTTCGGGGCTTTTGTTGAGATTGAACCCGGCGTGGAAGGCCTCATTCATATTTCCGAAATGTCCTATGGCAAAAAGCTCCGCCACCCCAGCGACATTCTCAAGCAGGGCGACCGGGTCGACGCCGTCATTCTCTCCGTCAAGCCCGAGGAGCGCCGGATTGCCCTCGGCTTGAAGCAGACCCTCACCGACCCCTGGTTCAACGTGCCGCAAAAATTCCCCGTTGGTTCGCAGATCGAGGGCCCCGTGACCAAGCTCATGAACTTTGGGGCGTTCGTTCAGTTGGAAGAGGGAATCGAGGGCCTGATCCACGTGAGCGAGATCAGCGCCGACAAGCGCATCAACCACCCGCAAGACGTGCTGCGTGCCGGCCAGGTGGTCAAAGCGCAAGTTCTGGCCATCGACCCCTTGAAGCGCCAGATCAAGCTCAGCATGAAGCAGCTAGTCCCCACCAGCATCGACGAATACATTGCCGAGCACAAAGTTGGGGATCAAGTCTCCGGCCGTGTCTTCGAGCAATCCCCAACCCTCACGCACGTCGAGTTGGGCGAAGGCATCCGCGCTGTCTGCCACACCACCTTTGCCACCGCTGCACCAGCCGTCGCGCCCGAAGTACAACTCGAGCCGGAGCCGGCTTCCAAGCCCGACCTGTCCAGCCTCTCCTCGCTGCTGAAAGCCCGCTGGCAAGGCAACGCCCCCGCCGCAACATCGAGCCCCGAGCCGCTGAGCGCCGGCCAGATTCGCACCTTCAAGATCACAAAGCTGGACCCCGAATCCAAAAAGATCGAGGTGGAGTTGGCGTAGCCGAGTTGACTTCGCAGTCTCTCCTTTCTATCCTCTTGCATGGCGTCTCCAGCAAGACCAGCAATTCCAAAACCGTCGTCGGCGCAGTTCTTCCTGAAGGACTATGACTCCACCCTTTTCCCGCTGACAACCAATCGCCTAATGGTTGAGAAGTTCGCGCCCCAAATCCGGGAGTTCATACAGAACGAAGACCTAAGCGGGAACGGGAGCTTCCTTCTGCAGCAGCGCGTGTTTGCTTCGAAAAGAGGGTGGTTCCTTCGACCGACCGTAAAGCTGGACCCAGTCGCAGAATTCTTCCTGTATGACTTTGTGTATCGGAACCGAGCGTTATTCCGCAAGACCCCAATTCCAAACCGTCAATCCTTTGGGTTCTATATCGTAAACGGAGAAGCGGTCCCGATCCTGAAATCCTATTCAACATTCAAGAAAGCTGTCGCGAGCGAAAGAGCAAGCCACAAGAGCTACATCTATTTCGACATTGCATCCTATTTCAATCACATTTACCAACATCACTTGGTGGAATGGGCTGAGAAGGCTGGCGCGACACAGGAGGATGCCAGCTTACTCGGAAAGTTTCTCCGCGAGATTAGAGGAGGAGAGTCCTTTGACTGCCTCCCACAAGGGCTCTATCCCGCCAAGATGATCGGCGCGTCATTCCTGTCGTTCTTGGAGGAGTCCAGCCGGATTCATGCTGCAAAGACATTGCGCCTGATGGACGATGTTTGGCTCTTTGATAACAATTCCGACCTTTTAGTCGCGGACTTCTTAAACGTTCAATCGCTGCTGAACAAGCGGGGGCTCAATATCAACGAGGAGAAGTCCAAGGTCCTTATAGAGCACGACCCGAGCAAGGACGTCCCCGCAGACATGGATGAGATGAAGGTTAAGCTCCTTCAGCGCAGGCGAGCCGAGTTTGAAATGGGGGCCGCTTACTACGACGAAGGCGATCAAGAGAGCGACGCTGAGGAGATCGGGAAACTCACAGAGAAGGAGATAGAATATCTCATCGGCCTTCTAAGCAGCGGGGATATCCAGGAAGAGGATGCAGAGCTGGTACTCGCGCTCATGCGCGACGCGGAAGCCGACATCAACGACCACCTGCCCACGCTTGTCGAGAGCTTCCCTGGATTGGCAAAACGGCTCTACTATTTCTGTCTGAATTATCAAGATAAGTCCGCAGTTGCAGAAGCTATTTATGACCACGTAAAAAGTGGCTTGAAGCTCACCGAATTCCAGCTGTTCTGGTTCACAAAGATCACCGAGGACTTGCTCCTCACCCACAAAAAGGCAGGAGACTTGCTCATGAGCCTCTACGATCACGAATCTGCAACTCCAATCACCAAAGCAAAAATTCTCGAAATCCCGGAGATGCGATTCGGAATGCCCGACTTGCGCGAGGAACAGCTCCGAAGTGGACAATCCGGATGGTTGGCGTGGTCCTCGGCCGTGGGAACACGCAAGCATCCCAAAGGAAAAAGGAATCACCTGCTCAAATACTTCCGGAAGGCGTCTCCGATGAATCGCCTCATCGGGGAGTTCGTCGAGCAGGCCCTTTGATCAGACAGCGAAGGAAGGCTACAACGTCACCTCAAAGATACACCTCATCGATGTAGCACCAGCGCCAATCCTCGCCACGCTCGGCGGATTGGATCAGTGGGTGCCCCGTCCCATGAAAATGCGCCCGCGCATGACGGTTCTTCGACGAGTCGCAGCAGCCGACGTGCCCGCACTCCAGGCACATGCGCAAATGCAGCCACGTATCGCCGCTCGCCAGGCACTCTTCACAACCCTTGGTCCGCGGCTTCACCTTCTTCAGGTGCTCCGCAATATGACTGCAAACAGTCGCCATCTTCGACCTCCATCGATTCGGGCCTCTTCATCCTCAATTTTTACACCACTCTTGAGCGCGAGGCCTTCAATCGTAGTTTGCGGATAATTACCCGCCAAAGGCGCATGATGGAAGGATCATGTGCATCAGCGCACTTCCGGGGGCGTCCGATAGGATCAATCCCATCCAATTCCACATCGGCCCATGCACGGGAGAGAAGTCCAGCGCCGCAAAATCACCGCCGCTGACCCCACCCCCCTACCCCCCTACCTGGTGGTATTAGGCCCACAGTGTACCTTAGTACCGTAAAATCGGCCGCTTTCAACTTTGAAAGCCAGTCGAATGCAGCCGTATCGGGTGGAACAGAGTTGAGCTCCATTGGAACAAATTGGGCGCTGAAGACGGTTGCTTCAAACCCATCACGGGTGCCCGCGACGTCTCAGCCGGGTGAAGATCCGCGCAGTTGATTTGTAGTCCCAATGCGACTACAATCAATCCTGATACTTGATGCCTAAGGAGCACCGATGATCACCGCCGACACTTACGTACGCGCCAGAATCGACACGAACACCAAAGAACGTGCCGCCGATGCTCTTGGATCCATGGGCCTTTCCATCTCCGACGCCATCCGCCTTCTGATGCTGCGCATTGCGGACGAGCGCCGCCTGCCTTTCGAGGTCAAAGTCCCCAATGCCACCACCCGAGAGGCAATGGCAGAACTTGAAGCCGGACAAGGAAAGAGCTTTGCCAGCATCGATGCTCTGATGGCGGATCTGCATGAGGACGATTAAGCGCTCGTCGGCATTCAAACGTGACTACAAGCGAGAGACCAGAGGCCGGAACGGCGCAACTTTGGATAATGTCATGGTCGGCGTTCTGACCGCCCTCACAAACGACCAGCCCTTGGACCTTCGTTACAGCGACCATGACCTGAGCGGCGATTGGGCGGGCTATCGTGAGTGCCACTTGAAGCCCGATCTGCTGCTGATTTACCGAAAAGCCGACGCCTCAACTTTGCGGCTCGCCCGTCTTGGCTCCCATAGCGAACTATTCGACTAGCTCACTCGCCCCACCCCTTAGCCCGTTCCACAGCCCTTTGCCAGCGGCCCAGCCGTTCCGCACGCTCGCCCGGATCCATCTTCGGCTCAAACCGGACGTCGCCCTGCCGCTTCACCCGCAACTCCTCCGGTCCCGCCCAGAATCCGGTGGCCAGCCCAGCCAGATAAGCCGCACCAAGCGCTGTAGTTTCTGTCACTTGCGGCCGCACCACCGGCACGCCCAGCATATCGGCCTGGAACTGCATCAGCAGATTGTTCACCGAGGCGCCGCCGTCCACCCTGAGCGCCCCCAGCGGCGTTCCCGTCTCGCTCTCCACGGCCTTCAGCACGTCCGCCACCTGGAAGGCAATGCTCTCCAGAGCCGCCCGCGCGATGTGGCCCGGCTTGGTGTCCCGGCGCAGCCCGATCAGCAATCCACCCGCATGCGCATCCCAGTGTGGCGCGCCCAGCCCCACAAACGCAGGCACAAACACCACCCCGCCGGTGTCCGGGACGCTGGCCGCCAGCGCCTCCACCTCGCTCGACGAGCCAATCAGCTTCAGGTTGTCCCTGAGCCACTGCACCACCGCCCCGCCGATGAAAATGCTCCCCTCAAAGGCGTACTCCAGCCGCTTTTGAGCGCTCGCCGCCACCGTGGTAATCAGCCTGTGCTTCGACCGCGCAAACGTCCCGCCAATGTTCTGCAATAGAAAGCAACCGGTTCCATATGTGTTCTTTGCCTCGCCCGCGCCCCAGCACAACTGCCCAAACAGAGCCGCCTGCTGGTCTCCGGCAATCCCCGCAATCGCCGCACCGCCCAGCCCCAGCGTCGTGGTCACCTCGCCCACCTTCTCGCTCGACCAGACCACCCGCGGCAACATGCTTTCGGGAATCCCGAAGATCCCCAGCAGTTCCGGGTCCCACTCGCCCTTCACGATGTTGAAGAGCAGCGTCCGCGATGCATTGGTCACATCCGTCACATGCCGCTGCCCGCTGGTCAAGTGCCAGATCAGCCAACTGTCTACCGTTCCAAAGGCCAACTCGCCCCGCTCCGCCCGGGCTCGCGCGCCGGTCACGTTGTCCAGAATCCAACCCACCTTAGTTGCTGAAAAATAGGGGTCGAGCACCAGCCCGGTCTTCGACGAGACCGTCTCCTCGACCCCACTCTCCCGCAAGGCCGCACAGCGCCCGGCGGTTCTGCGATCCTGCCACACAATCGCCGGATAAATCGGCTTGCCCGTCGCCCTTTCCCACACAATCACCGTCTCGCGCTGGTTGGTAATGCCGATGGCCGCCACATCCCGCGGGCGCGCCCCAACCTTGCCCAGCACCTCAACGGCGCAGCTCAGCTGGCTGGTCAATATCTCCGTCGGATCGTGCTCCACCCAGCCTGCTCCTGGGTAGAACTGCTCAAACTCATGCTGCGCCACAGCGGCAATCGTGCCCGCCTCGTTGAACAAGATCGCCCGCGAACTCGTCGTTCCCTGGTCCAGTGCAAGTATGTAAGCCATGTGCGGTGTACCCCTACGGCCACCAGTCAAACACGCCCGGCCAGAGGCGGGCAAGCGGGGAGAATCGTGCGCATTGGCCAATTCGCAGTTGGTTGGCTAATCAGCAGCCTGTGGATATCTTTGCAACGCAAGACTTGGCTTCGTACGGACGCAAATTCACTAGAATGCTTATTCTGCACCGGCAGCGGTGCAGCTTCGTCCGTATGCGGGCCGCCCCATCATCAGAAAGGCGATGAACAACAGGAAGTTTCAAAGTTTGGTTACTGAGGGTAATCAAAAGGCGGTGCCCGAAGACGTAGGCGCTGACGCCAGAATTTGCCCCTTTTGGCGCATTGTGGAGCAGATTCATCAGTGGTCAAATCTCTTTAACGCAAGGGTGCGGTATTTGGGAAGACGCTCAAGGAGGCCAGCATGACCACAAATGCTCAACTGCAATTTGCCGATGCGACTGAAACGAACAGAACCTGGCAAATTCCCGACGCTGAGACCCTGAAGATTAAAGACGACTCAACCTACCGGTATGCGGCGGTAGCCGTGGCGTTCGGGCTCTTGTTTGGAGTCGCAATCGCAGCCACAGCCGGAAATGCGCTGAGCCCGCTGGCGCCGCTCAATCCAGCATCGGTCGATTCCAGGGCGACCGGATTGAATAGCCCTCTGGCCACGCCTGCCGGACAGGCCACGCCGCTGCAGGGCCGGGCGAACAAACTGAAGAATACAGGGCAAGGAAAAACAACGTCTTCCGCTTCACTGGTAGCAGCCGCCCTTAAAACCTCTGCCGCTCACAAGTCATCTGCCGCCCATCGTCGTCACGCTGCACGCAAGGGTTCGGCCGGCAAGAATTCCTTTGCCAGGCGCACGTCGGAAGCCTCCCTCAAAGCGCCTGCAACCGCGGCCGTGCCCCCAGCCAGCGAGGAATCAAGGCTGAACGATGTGGTTCCTTACTTGTTCATGATCGAAGGCGACGCAACCGTAGCCGACTTCGACGCTTCCAGGGGGATGATCGAAACAGACGAGGGAAAGACGTTCCTCATCGACAAGACAGCCGGGGAGAGCAATGCTGGACCATGGCAGGACTATCACCGCACTGTTCATTACCGCTGCGACCAGTCCGGCAACTGCACCATCAGCGGCGCCGGCGTAGTGGTGCCCAACGCAAAACTGACCTAGCAATCCGGATCGCTGCCCTCATGCCGAGCCTCCTATTGGAGCCGCACCCCCCCAATCCTTTTGCCCCTCCCTTTCAATGACCGGCCCCAGGAATTTATCCTGTATGTCTGGAGCCATCTCAATGAGCGAAAGCCAATCCATCTCTGCTGCCTCCTCAGGCACATTCACCATCGGCGGCGACCTCACCGTCAATCGCCTCGGCTACGGAGCCATGCGCATCACAGGCAAAGGCATCTGGGGGCCTCCTGCCGACAAGGCCGCCGCCCTTGCAACCTTGCGGCGCGCGGTTGAACTGGGCGTCAACCTGATCGACACGGCCGACTCCTACGGCCCCGGCGTCTCTGAAGAGCTGATTGCCGAAGCGCTCTACCCCTACCCGGCCGGCCTGGTTATCGCCACCAAGGGCGGATGGGAGCGTCCAGGCCCCGGCCAATGGACCCACAATGCCAGCCCCAAACACCTCACCGAAGCGCTTGAAGGCAGCCTCAAGCGCCTCCGCCTCGACCGCATCGATGTTTATCAGCTCCACGTCCCCGACCCCGCCGTCAGCTTCGAGGCATCCGTTGAAACGCTGGCCACGCTGCGCGAGCAGGGCAAGATCCGCCATGTGGCGCTCTCGAACGTCACGCGTGAGCACATCGAGCGCGCCCGCGCCATTGTGCCCATCGTCACGGTGCAGAACCGCTACAGCTTTGCCGACCGCGAGTACGACTACGTTGTCGATCATTGCGAAAAGAACGGAATCGGCTTCATGCCATGGGCGCCGATGGGACAGGGAAGAAAGGTTCATGAGGCAATCCAGAAGGTTGCCGCCGAACTCAACGCCACTCCTCTGCAGGTCGCCCTCGCCTGGCTGCTCAAGAGGTCAAAGGTGATTCTGCCCATTCCGGGAACTTCGTCCGTCGCCCACGTGGAAGAGAATATCGCCGCGGCTCGTCTTGAATTGCCAGAGGCAGCTTTCGACGAACTTTCCGCGATCAGCCATCCACCCGTGAGTCTGCGCGGCTAGCATCGACGTGCCCCATGAGGCTGTGTCAGAATAGAGTAGGATTGAATCCTATCCGAAAAGAGGCTGCCGATGCGCACCACAAAGCAACTCAGCATCACCCTGCCCCATGAAATGGCCGAGATGGTCCGCACCAAGGTCGAGTCCGGCGAGTACGCCTCTGAGAGCGAAGTGATCCGTGACGGTCTCCGCTCGCTCCAACTCCACGAGCGCGCCCTTGAAACCTGGCTCCGTGAACAGGTAGCTCCCACCTACGACGCCATGAAAGCCGATCCGTCGCGGGCAGTATCTTCAGAAAAAGTGCGGGCCTCGCTTGCGGCGGCTCACGATTCCTTGCTCAGGGCGGGGTGATGTATCGCGTTGTCTACGCTCCAGAAGCGGAAGATCAGCTGGTAGCGCTGTTTTTCCATATTGCAGCAGTTGCGTCTCCCAAGATTGCAGCCAACTATACCGAAGCCATTGTGAAACAGTGCGAGAGCCTGAAGACATTCCCCAATCGCGGTGCGCGGCGGGACGATATTCGTCCCGGATTGCGCGTCTTCGACTTTCGGAGGCGTGTCTCAATCACCTTTGAGGTCACCGGCGACCTGGTCACCATCCTTGGCATTTTTTACGGTGGGCAAAAGTTTGAAGACGCTTTCGACTCGTAGCACTCCTTCGCTCGCACGTTGCGGCTGGCCCGCCTACGACGAACTTTCCGCGATCAGCCATCCGCCGGCAAGCCTACGCGGCTGAGAGTTCGATGCACGGCCAACCCCGCGCTCATGCCCATCGTCTCGGCCCGGGGCCGTTGCTATTTATTGGCATTGAGATCTGAAGCTTCAAGTGCTTGTGCTCTCGCATGACTGATCCCGAACATGGCCGCGATCCTGCGCAGCTCGTCAACGCCCAGTTCGAGCCACTCCTTTTCATGCCGGTAAGTCAGCAAGGATGCCAGGAAAACGTCCTCTCTGCCGCGCTCCGCGCGTTCAACGTTAATTTCCTCTTCGGCCCTGGCCAGGGAGTGAATATAATCCTCCTCTTCCTCTTTGGAGATCAAACGAACTCGACTGCTCCCTTTCCATTCCCTGCCGTCATATCGGAAGCATAGGCCGCCTGCGTCGAAGGACGCGGGGCGAACCGCCGACACGCTGGAGAACCGCTCTACGCTCGCTGCAAATCGGCTGCTTGAGCGAGGCCTGGAGATCCTGACGCGATCTCCCACTTTCACGTTCAATGTATGCGTTTGGATTCGACCTCCTTCAAAGGTCAATTTGCGCCCGCGTAGATTTCCAGCGCCCGAAGACTCAATACGATTAAAGTAGCGCCGCGCTGTTCCACCATCTCGCGGTTCTTGAAGTCATGGAGGGTGCGAGTGACTGTTTCCCGAGATACGCCGATGTACTCACCGATCTCTCCGTGGGTGAGCGAGCACTGGATCCGGGCGCCGTGCTCTGTCTGCTGGCCAGCCGCGCACCACTCCAGCAAGAGCCGGGCCAGTTTCGCCGGCGCGGACGATGCAAGGCCGAGCGTACGCAATTGTTCGCAGGTTCCCTTGTAGTCGAGGCTCAACTGGCGCGCCACGTTCTGACAGGCAACCGGGTAACGCAGCAGAAAGTCGAGAAAACTCCGCCGTTGCAGCGACGTGATGACGCAAGGGAACTGCGCCTCTGCCGTGATCTCATAGGGGAGGCCGGAAACCGCGGAAGTCAGCCCCAGGATCTCGCCGGGCCCTGCGATGCCCATGATAAGCCGCCTGCCGTCGATCGAGTTCATCGAAAGCTTTACCCGCCCCTCAAGCAAGAACAAGACGCTGCTCGGTTGTTGCTCCTCCCTGAAGAGGACATCGGTTCCCTCGCAGAAGAACGGTGCTGCGTGCGATTCAAACTCGCTCATCGCCTCGGGTGGCAGACTCTTGTAGAACTCTCCCGCTCTCCACGGAGCCCGGACGTCATTCCACTTTGTTCCGGAGTTCGGGCGCATCGGGGACTGCGTGGAATCGATTGCCGCACCGTTCTCAGGCTTCTCCTGAAAGCAATCCGCCCCGGAGCAACCGGCCTTTACCTCTTTGTGAGTCTGCTCATAGGAATATTCCATGATCCGCATCCCTTCTTCCTCGTCCTCAGGTAGTTGATTCTCGTCCGTATCCAGGGAGCATCTGAACAAATCACTGGGGCCGGTCTGGTTTGAGAGGGCGCGGCTGGCAGGCCAGGGTTGAAACCCTTGGCTTTACAGGCTGCGGAAAGAGGCCTGAATCCGAGCAAAGTTCCCGAGAAACATGCCTCAGGCTGCATTGCTGTACGCCATTGTCTGCGCCACCGGCATGCTCGACCTCTTCGCCATTAACTCTCCCATGCCTTTGAGCAGCTCGCTTGAATCGCTCCTGAGTGTCGCATCCGCAAACACGTCGCAAGCGGCGGACGAGTTCGCAATGCTCACCACGGGTACATGGGAACCGAATGCGCGAATCAAAAAGGTGAGGCGCTCCCTGTTTTCCGCGGGAATGGAATCGCCAAGGAGAACCAGATCGAAATCCCCGGCCCTGAAGCGATCGATCGCTTCTCGTATCGACCCTGCCAGGGAGACGATGTATCCCGCGGATTTCCAGACTGAGCCTTGTGTCCTCAGTAGCGATGAATCCAATCCAACGGCCAGGACGACGGTTATGGGCATGACGATCTCCAATTCTGCCAACAGTACCCTTACCGCCCACAGCAACAGGCGGCCTATACTGCTTTGGCTTGCGACGATACTTCTGTCTCGACTCGCCGGCTCTCTTCTATTGCACACAAGTCCGCATTGCCGTGTGACCGGTGCAATTAGCAAGTGCGGGAGCGTGCGTCTTCTCCTGCGACTTCAGCGACGCCAAGGGTGGATCCACACGATCCGCGTTCTTGAACTTGTTTAGGGGAAAGTGGGGAATTAGCTCCAGTCGGGATGCACTTCAGTGGCGCACGCCTCTTCTGGACGGGATTTCACGATCTATTCAATAAGTCAATGCTAGTCTCATCCTTCCAGGGGCGTCTGTCGTTTGTCGAACCTAATCGAAGAATCTCGAATAACCCTGTGTGCCAGCCTTGCAGGCAGTCTGCCAGGGAATTCGCATCCTGCGGCTCCGCGTGCGCGATAGGAGCGTATCATGAGTATGCATTTCTGATACGCGACCCACGCCGCCTTCGGTTTCAGTGTTCCGGCGCCGGTTCTTTTGCGCATTCAGGCGTGAGCCTTCGGCCCTGGCGCCGCAAAGGAGCACCCATGCGAACCGTTTCTCTCCAGAAGTCATACATAAATCGGGTGTTAGCCTCATTGCCGGAACTTGATATCGAGCGCCTTGCTCCCCATCTTTCGCCCGTAACCTTCACCAGAAACCGAACCCTCGAATCTCCCGGCAGGAAAGTGGATACTGTCTATTTCCTGGAGGATGGAATCTGCTCGATTGTGGCGACGATGAAAAACGGAACTACCGTTGAGGTCGGCTTGACCGGCCGAGATGGGTTTGTCGGCATTCCCGCAATCCTGGGCTCCGGAAACTCACCGAACCGATGCTTCATGCAAATACCGGGATACGGTTACAGCATCAATGCCAAAACGCTGATTGAGTTGTCTGAGGGATCTGGCAAACTACGGTCGTGCCTGTTGCGGAGCGTGCATGGCCTGTTCGTGCAGACCGCCCAGACCGCCGCGTGCAACCGCGTACATGAGATTCACGAGCGCCTGGCCCGGTGGCTCCTGATGTGCCATGACAGAATTCAGGCAGATCGCCTGCTCGTAACGCAGGAGTTTATTGCCATGATGCTCGGTACGCGCCGCAGCACGGTTACCGTGGCCGCCGGCATTTTGCAGAATGCGGGACTCATCGCATATGCCCGCGGACATGTCACCATTCAAAATCATGCCGGCCTCGCAGACGCGGCTTGCGAATGCTATCGAATCGTCCACGACGAATACATCCGGCTCGGCCTTCTATAAGGGAAGGCAACCGCACGGCGCTTGGCCGCATTCAGGCGCCGGACGCCCCATCCTTTCGCCGGTCTTGCGAAGAAAAACTGGCGAAAGGGTGGGGCGTCAACAGATTCAATCACCCATTCGCCCGCGCCGCTATCACCATCGCCTCCATGATCTGATCCGAAACATCTTTCACAGCCCCCGGCGAGTGAGACAGAAACAGCGTATTGGTCTTGTCGTTCTCGCCAATCGACTTCAGCGTGTCGAAATATTGTGTCACCATCACCAGTTGCATCACGTCCTTCGACGACGCCCCATCCACCACCTTCTGGAACTGCTCGATGGAGACCTGCAACCCCTCGATGATTGCCTTGCGCTGATTGGCGATTCCCTGTCCCTGCAGTGCCTTGCTTTCCGCCTCGGCCTCGGCCTTCTTCACCACGAGAATCTTCTCCGCCTCGCCCCGTGCGTTTGCCGCCACCTGCTCGCGCTGCGCCGCGTTGATGTCGTTCATGGCCGACTTCACTTTTTGATCGGGAACGATATCCGTCACCAGCACATTGACGATCTCGTAGCCGAATGTGGCCATATCCGCATCCAGCTCCTGCTTCACCGCGGCGGCAATCGAGGATTGCGAGGCGAACACCTCATCGAGCGTCATACCGGGCACGTGGCCCAGAATCACCTGCTCGACATAGGATTTGATCTGCGCCACCGGATCGGACAGCTTGTAGTAGGCGTCGTAGACCTTCTCCGGACGCACCCGATTCTGCACCGAAATCGGAATGGTCACAAACACGTTGTCTTTGGTCTTGGTCTCCATGGTCAACGTGATCTGATTGACCCGCAGGCTCACCAGCCCTGCCACGGAATCGAAGTACGGAACTTTCCAGTTCAATCCCGGATCGGCCACGCGAAGAAACTTGCCGAAGCGCGAGATCACGGCCACCTGTGCCGTATTCACGGTGAAGAAGCTTCCCAGTACCAGGGAAAGAACAATGACGGCGACAATCGCCAACAAAACCAAGGCCACTATGTCCATTTGAATCCTCCGCTGCCCGCCGTGGCGGGTAACGTCGAATTATACGGGATCGTCAAGGCAGTCAGGTTACAAACCAACGCCAGACGCCGGAGATGAGGCCAGGAGCCAGAGGCTAGAAGGCAGCAGCAGTCCCCTACTGCACTTCCCCGATATAAACCCCATACGCACCCAGCTTGATGGCCGCCAGGGACCTGGGCACAGGCCCACCGGGCGTCTTCAGCAGCGTTTTCAAATGAGCGGCCTGCAGGCCGGCGCCACTGGCCGCAAGGTTCACCGTCTGCGGCTCCGCCGTAAAGTTGACCGCCACCACCGCCTCTGCCGCACCGGGGGCCTGCCGCATCCAGCTCAGTACTTTGGTATTTTCCGTGTCCAGCATGAGGTTGGCCCCATTCGCGAAGGCCGGGTTGGTCTTCTTCAGCCGGATCAGGCTCTTGTACCACGCCAGCAACGACTTTGGATCCGCCTTCGCGGCCTCCACGTTGATGGTCGCGGCACTCGGCGGCACTGGCAGCCACGGCGTGCCTTTCGTGAAGCCCGCGTTCGCGCTCCCGTCCCACTGCATCGGCGTCCGCTCGCCGTCGCGGCCCTTTTCCTTGGGCCACCCGGTCACGCCGATCGGGTCTTTCACGTCTTGCTTGCGCGCCGGCGGCGTGGTCTTCATCCCGATCTCGTCACCGTAGTAAAACAGCGCCGCCCCCCGGCTTGCGAACAGAACTGTCGAGAGCACCCGCTCAATATCCGTGTCGTGGATCCCATCGCCGTAGCGCGCGTCCAGCCGCGGGTTGTCGTGGTTATCGAACAGCAGCAGCGGAATATTGTGCCCGATCTGCGTCTCCACGTCGATCAGCTTGCTGCGGAAAACCGTCACGTCGAGCTTGTTGATGAAGCCCACCTGCGTATCCATGGGCAAATGAAACTCCGGCTTCTCCGGCGCTCCATACATCTCGGCCAGTTCCGCGATATTGTCCATGTAGGTCTCGCCGATCAGCACCCGCGTACCGGGAAACTTGTTCGAGTTAAACGCATCCGCCGCCACCCGCATCTCCTGCATCACAGGATGCAGCCCCGGCTGATTGTCGGTCTTCGAGTTGTCCAGTTGCGGATCGCCATAGGCATTGATGACCGGCTTGCCGTCCTTGCCGAGCACGACGCCCTCATCCGCCAGGCTGGGATCTTCATAGAGCGTCGTCACCGCGTCGAACCGGAACCCGCCCACCCCGCGCTTCAGCCAGAATGCGATGATGTCCTTGAACGCCTCGTGGATCTGCGGATTGTCCCAGTTCACGTCCGGTTGTTGAACATAGAACTTGTGGTAGTAGTACTGCCGTGTCTTCTCGTCCCACTGCCACGCCGAGTGCCCAAAAAGCGACTGCCAGTTATTCGGCGGTACGCCCTTGTCCGTGCTGGTTTGCCCCATGCCATCGTGCCACACAAACCAGTCCCGATAGGGATTGTCGCGCGACGACCGCGCCTGGATGAACCACTCATGCTTGTCTGAGGTGTGGTTCATCACCATGTCCATGATCACGCGAATATGCCGCTTGGCCGCCTCGGCAACCAGCCTGTCGAAATCGGCCAGCGTGCCGTACTGCGGGTCGATGTTCTTGTAATCGGAGATGTCGTAGCCGAAGTCCACGTCTGGCGAAGGATAAACGGGCGTCAGCCAGATCGCATCCACCCCCAGACCTTGCAGGTAGTCCAATCGTGAGGTTATGCCGTTCAGGTCGCCGATTCCGTCCCCGTTTGTGTCCTGAAAACTCCGCGGGTAGATCTCGTAGATGACGGCGTTCTTCCACCAGTCTTGCATGCTGGCAGAGGTTCCGCTCTCAGGTTGGCTCGTGGATTGAGCAAGCAATGTTTGCCCTCCGGCGTGGTATGCCCCAGCCCCCAGTGTCAAAGCCAGGAAGCTGGTTGCGATTGTCCTTGCGTTAAGTTTGATCCAGTCCATTGCTGGCTCCTCGTGCCGATTAGCCATAAGCCGTTCCGATTCGCCTTGTTCCTTGCCATTTCCGCTGCTCTCTGGTTCGCCAACGACAAGATCCAAGCCAATCGATCACGTCGACACGCGGATCGCGCCGTGGCCGTACCACCAGTCATTGGGCTGCGAAATCTCCCCTCGGTCGCTTCTCCACGCCCGCTGAACCCGCTACGCTTGCCTCCTGGCGGACTTGCTGACCTGCCGACTCGCTGCCTTACTGCTTCTCTCCCGGCGTTTCCGCCGAACGCCCCTTCATCCGGTTGAAATCGATCCCGAATTGCGGCTGGTCCCGCGTCCCTCTTATGTGAATCGGAATCTCTGTCCCCGCCCCATCCTTCTTCAAGTACCGGTCCAGCGGGGTCAGCAGCAATCCCTTCCAACCGCCCACCATTTCTGAAACCGACGCCTGCATCTTCGCGTTCCCGATAAAATCCAGCGTCCCACCCTGCACGCCATACGTGCCTTTCAATTGGATCGTCGCCCCCGGCACCGTGTAGGTCAACGTAGGCAGCTTGATCACCCCGCCGCCCATCTGGAAATCCCCCTCCATCTTCGAGTGGATGCTCGCCGGATCGGTCGTTTTCATCTCCTTGGGCCGCCCCTGCCCGCGCAGGCTCAGTTGCTCAATGCTACCTTGAATCTTTGCGTTGCTGAACTGCGCCTCGTCCAGCACAAAACTCCCATTGAGCCGCAGCCGCTCATGCACGGGCGCGGGCCCCGGAGGAATGTGCAGCGTAGTCTTCAGGGTCACCGAACCGGTGAGCAGCGGCGTACCCCCGTGGCTCGCCAGGCGAAGAAAATCCTCAATCCGCGCCCGGTCCACGTTCACCTTCAGCGCAATATCGTGCCCAACGCTCTGCTTTTGGCCCGCACCCCCAGGCCCCGCCGCCATCACTCGCACAATCTGCCCCTGTGCCGTAAAGTGCGAGTGCCCAAGTGTCGCATCCACAGGCTCCAGCCACGTGTCGCCGTTGGTCCCATCCACCTTTGCATGAAACTTCGTGTGCAGCGGCAGTGGGTTGTCGAAGGGTTCAAGCCGGAAGTCCGGGACATCGGTCTCCCCATCCACCACCAGGTCGCGCAGTGTCCCCTCGTAGTGTCCCTTCGAGGTCAGAATCCCGGCAATACCCTTGAAGTCGCTCAGGTCCGCACGATCAAACTGATAGTCGCCCGCAATCGGGCTAGCGCCAAGGTCCGACCCATCCCACGGCCCAAAGCTCCCCGTCGTGTGGATCGCCCCCGTCGGGCGAGGGTTGGTCAGCTCGGCCTCGAACCCCATCGCCGGGGTCGCCAAGGACAGGTCTTGGCCCTTGGGGTGGATCGCAGCGCTCCTGCCGATATTCGTAAGCTTGAAGTGCGCGATTGCAATCTCCAGCGGCAGCTTGCCCGGCTTGCTGGTCTCCAGCACCAGCCGCGCATTGTTGCAATCAAGGCTATCCACCCCAAATCGCAGCAAGCCGCCGCTTATCCCGCCGGCTTTCGGCGGCTCAGAACTGGCAGCGCCATGTTCAAAGTGCGACCTCGGCGGCAAATCCACATTCAGCCCCTTCAGCTCCACCACCGAGACGTGGAACGGCTTGCCCCGCTCATAGATCAGTGGCGCATGGAAGCGAAACTCCTCCAGCCGGATCAGAGGCTTATCCGCATCGGTTCCCGCTTCCTTCGCTCCCGGAACCGCAACTCCGGCAACCTGTGCCGGCGGCCAGATCCGCAGCCCCTTCCCTTCGGCCCAGACCCCCCAATGGCCGTCCAAGCCATTGCGCACCGACATATGAAAGCTGTCCAGCTCAACCCGCGCATGAAACCGCTCGTGCAACCCTTCCACAATCCGGGCGCGCAAATACGGCTCAGCCCGGCGCGCAACCACAGCCGCAACGACGGCTAGCCCCGCCACAACCATCAGCAACAAGCCGCCAACCCACATGATCCACCGGTTCCTGTGCCAGAAAGATGTCCGACCGTTCGCCAAACCCGCCTCCCGACCGCTTCTCATTGTCGCAGCACTCGCTGGGTGCTGCTCCCTGACCCCTGTTTCTCATTAGATGCCAAATGCCGTAGACTTCATAACACGGATGCAAGCGCAAATTGAAAACCTCGTAAAGCTGCAAAGCGCGGATCTGGAGCGTACTCGCCTCACCCTCGCCATTCGCGCCCTTCCCGCTGAAATCGCCCAGGCACAAGCCGCACTGACCGCAGCCGAACGCCACTCCGCCGACGCCTCCGATGGGCTCGCCCGCGAGGAATCGCTCCGCACCCGCCTTGATCGCGACATCACCGCCCACCGCCAGAAGGCCGCACGCTTCCGCACCCAGCTCGACTCCGTAAAGACCCCAGAGCAGGCCGCTGCCATTGAGCACGAAATCGCCTTTGAGTCCGCCGAAGCCGAGCGACTTGAAAACGAAGAATTCTCCAGCCTGGAGCGCAGTGAAGCTCAGGAAGCCAGCCTCGCCGCGGCCCGCGCCAGCGTGGAATCTCTTGCTTCCGCCCTGGACAAAACCCGTGCCCGCGCAGCCCTTCGCCACAAGGAGTTCTCCGCCGAACTGGCCGCCCTCAACCTCGAGCGCGAAGCCCTCCGTCCGCTCATCGAGCCCGACCGTCTTATTCGCTATGACCGCCTCTCCGGCTCTCGCGGCACCGGCATCGCCCGCGTCGATAACCAGCAATGCACCGGCTGCCGCATGGGCGTCCGCCCCCAGGTGTGGAACCAGCTCCGCGAGGGCGAACTTCTCGCCTGCGACAGTTGCGGCCGCCTGCTCTACTGGGACCCGGCCATGGCGCCCGCTCCCAAAGCTCCGGAACCCGAGCACGCCCCCGCCGCACGCCCGCGCATCGCAAAGCCCCATCCGGCTGGAGCTTGACCGAATGCAGCGAATCTGTGTGGACATGGACGAGGTTATGGCGGACACGCTCGCTGAACACCTGCGCCGCTACAACCAGACTTTCGACGAAGAAGTAACTCCCCAGGACCTGGCCGGAAAGGGGCTCTGGGAGATTGCCCCGCTCGACCGCCAGCAGCAACTCCGCGCCTTCCTTGACGCTGAAGACTTCTTCGAGGACCTGGCCCTTATGCCCGACGCCCAGCGTGTGCTCAAAGACCTCTCCACCCGCTTTGAAATCTTCATCGCCACCCAGGCCATGACCGTCCCCAACTCCCTCGGCCCCAAGTACCGCTGGCTGCAGCGCCACTTCCCCTTTATCCCGCCCACGCATTACGTGTTCTGCGGCAACAAGTCTATCCTCCGCGCCGACTATCTTATCGACGACCTGCCCCGCAACTTACTTCGTTTTGAAGGTCAGGGCATCCTCTACACTGCTCCGCATAACTTGACCGCCACCGGCTTCGTCCGCGTGGATAACTGGCAACAAGTAGCCGATTACTTCGCCATCCTGCCCAGCTAACTCCCCACCGGCCCTGCAATCGAATCGGGCGTCCCAGGTCTCGCTTTTGGGAGCTGGGATTCCACCTTCGCCGCCAACCCCGCACTCACCCCCCGCAGCGGCGCCGGCTGCCCTTGCAGCGGCTGATGCATGGTGACAATGATCGCTCCCGCGGGCATCTTCCCCGCGCACTGGTAGGAGTGCGCCGTGCTCGCATCGAAATAGACCGCGTCGCCCCCCTCCAGCGTGCACTTCTGGTCCCCGTGCTGAAGCTCCAGCTCTCCCTCCAGCACATACAAAAACTCAAACCCCGCGTGCATGTGCGCCTTGGGCGCCATCTCCCTGGTCAGCGGAACAAACTCGGCAAAATAAGGGTCCATGTACCGGTCCGGAACCATGTAACCAAGGCTTTCAAAAAAGTAAGTCGGCGGCTCCACGCCGGTCTGCGGCAGCCTTACCCGGTCCTTCCGCCGGTGAATCCTGAAGATAGACTGCGGCTCTGTCTCAAAGAAATACGACAAGTCCTTCGAGAACACCATCGCAACCCGCGCCAGGTTCCGCAAGGTCGGCACCACCCGCCCGGTTTCAAGTTGGGAGAGAAAGCTCGCCGACAGGCCCGTATGCTTGCCCAGCTCCACCAAGCCCATCGACTTCTTCAGCCGCAGCCGCTTGATTCGCTCCCCAATCCGCTTCTCGGCGATAAACCGCTCCGCCGTCTCCGGATCCACCTGGGTCTTTTGCACCTCTTCGTTCTTCACTCCAGCCAGCTCGCCCATGGGCCTCCCGCATCTACTCAGACAGGATGCATCTCAAGACAAAAAGTTGTCCAGATCAAAAAAGTTTCCCGTCCTACTAAACTCGCCGGCCCAGGCTCCGCGTTATCCTAAAGAGTCCGGCCGCCCAGCCTCATCCCGGCCGCCAAGGAAACCCATGCCCGAAGACTTGACCGCCTCAACCCCCGAAGCCGCCCCAGTAGCCACCATCGCCACCCTCGGCCAGCATGAAGGCCAGGCCGTCACACTCCGCGGCTGGCTCTACAACCTCCGCGAGAGCGGCAAGCTCCTCTTCCCCATCTTTCGCGACGGCACCGGCACCATCCAGGGCGTCGCCCACGTAAAGAGCGTTCCTCCCGCCGTCTTCGATGCCCTGAAAGGCCTCACCCAGGAGTCGAGCGTCATCGTCACCGGCAAAGTCCGTGCCGACAAGCGGGCGCCGGGCGGATATGAGCTCGATGTCCTCGATCTCGAGGTCGTCCAGCGCGTCCCCGAGTCCAATCCCTACCCCATCACCCTCAAGGAGCATGGCGTCGACTTCCTCATGGAGCACCGCCATCTGTGGGTCCGTTCCCCGCGCCAGTCCGCCATCCTCCGGATCCGGGCCGAAATCATGAGAGCCGCCGCAGAGTATTTCGATAGCAACGGCTTCATCCGCACCGACCCGCCCATCCTGACACCGGCAGCGTGCGAGGGCACCTCCACCCTCTTCCCCGTCGACTACTTCGGCGACGCAGCCTTCCTCACCCAATCAGGGCAGCTTTACATCGAATCCACTGCACTTGCTTTAGGCAAGGTGTACAGCTTCGGACCTACGTTCCGCGCCGAGAAATCCAAAACCCGCCGTCACCTCACGGAGTTCTGGATGATAGAACCAGAAGTAGCCTATTGCGACTTGGACGGCCTCCTCGAGTTAGCCGAAAACTTCCTCTCCCACATTGTCGCGAGCGTCTTGAAGAACCGCGCTTCGGAGTTAGTAGTGATCGGCCGCGACCCAGCCAAGTTAGAAGCCATAACTCCGCCCTTCCCCCGCCTGACCTATGACGATGCCGCCGACCTGCTCAACCAGGCCCACAAGGACGGCCATCTTGAGCAGCCATTCACCTACGGCAACGACTTCGGCTCTCCCGACGAAACCTGGCTAAGCAGCCAATTCGACCGACCCGTCATGGTCCACCGCTACCCCGCAAACGTGAAGGCGTTCTACATGGAACCCGACCCCCTCAACGCCAACCTCGCCCTCTGCGTCGACGTCCTGGCTCCTGAAGGTTACGGCGAAATCATTGGCGGGTCCCAGCGCGTGTCAAGTTATGAGTTATTGAGCAGCCGCATCGACCAGCACAAGCTGCCCAGGGAAGCCTTCGAGTGGTACCTGGACCTCCGCCGCTACGGCAGCGTCCCCCACAGCGGCTTCGGGATGGGCATCGAGCGCGCCGTAGCCTGGATCTGCGGCCTCGACCACGTAAGAGAGACCATCCCGTTCGCCCGCACCCTGCACCGCATCTACCCATGAGCCTGAAGCCTCACGATCACCCCAGGAGCGGTAAGCCTTGGGTCAACTTTTCGTATCAGACCTCCCACCATCAAGCCACCGTTTTCAAGCCGCAAGTACTTTTTTTGAAAGCTGGGAACTAGCAGTTAAAAGCTGACGGCAGTCTTTCGCCCGAATCTTCCGCCCCGCTCCTGGAATCAAACAGCCGAAGCGAGTTTTTTGCTTCAGGAGCCCCGCCCGTGACCTTATCCGCCATTGAAGTCAACAACTTGAAGCAAGCCCCCGCCGTCGAAGGCGTCTTGCCTGTCCTGCACAGCCGCTGGAGCCCGCGATCCTTTTCTGACCGCGAGGTAGCCCCCGCCGACCTGGCCCGAGTTTTCGAGGCCGCGCGATGGGCCGCTTCCTCCTACAACGAACAGCCTTGGCGCTTTCTCGTAGGAACCCGTAACTCTTTAACCTACAAGAAGATATTCGACGCACTCGCTCCCTTCAACCAGGGCTGGGCCGGCTCCGCGCCTGTGCTGATCCTGGGTGCTTCCAGCACCAAATTTGCCCACAACGGTGCAGACAACCGCAATGCCCTTTATGATTTGGGCGCAGCATCGTCCTACCTTACCCTTCAGGCTGCCTCCCTTGGCATTGCCACCCACCAGATGGCCGGTTTTGACGTGGCTGCCGCCCGCCAAGCCCTGGCAATTCCAGAGAATTACGCCATTGGCGCCGTGATCGCCCTCGGCTATCAAGGCGAACCCGCGGCTCTGGCCAACGAGCAGATGCTCGCTCAGGAGATCGCTCCACGCCAGCGTAAACCCTTGAAAGATTTCGTCTTCTCCTCCTGGGATTCCCCGGCGGACCTGGGCTGATGGCCCCGTCCCGGCCACAACCGCACCCGGCAACCGAGCCTCCAGCCACGATTAAAGTGGATGCTGGAGGAGATTCCCTTTGACGCTCAAGCGCCCTCGCCGGCAACCCCGCCGCCGCAAGCCCATGCGCTGGCCAAGAGGCTTGGCAATTGCCGCCGCCGCACTGATTCTGGGATTGTTAGCCTGGGCAGCCATCGCGCGCCGCCAGGCCCCCTCCGCAAATACTTCGCGCACTCGCTTTGACGCCATTATTGTTTTGGGCACTCCTGCGGACAACGACGGCAACCCAACCCCCGATCAATTGGCCCACGTCACCGAGGCTGTCCATGAGTACGAGCGTGGCGTGGCGTCGCGCCTCATCCTCACCGGCGGGCCAGCCCACAACCGCTTTGTAGAGGCGCGCGTCATGGCTCGTGCCGCCGAGGCCCAGGGCATTCCGGAGACCGCCATCTTTGTGGAGCCGGAGGCTCTGGATACCATTCAGAACGCCTGCTACTCGGTCCGCATCATGAAGGCCCATGGCTGGCGCTCCGCGGAGGTGATTTCCACCGCCGTTCACCTGCCTCGCACTGGGCTAATTTTCAGCCGCCTGCCTCTGGAATGGCGTGAGCACACGGCTCCGCCGCTGGCGCCCAAGTCGGCGATTCGCGTGAGCGTTGAAGCGATCGTCGAAACCGCAAAGACGGCTCGTTACCTGGTGTGGACCCGCCAGATGGAACACTGCGAGCCTTAGGACCGGGACAATGAAGCCCGGTTTGCATTGTCCGCCCTCGGCGCAGTCCTGTAAGCTGGTAAGTGATGCGTTTCCATGTCAGTTTGCCCGTCTCTCTTGCAGCCGTAGCCGCCTTGACAGTCTGTGCCGGAACCTGCGCCGTGGCCCAGGTAACCGCCTCTCCGACCGCCGGCAATGGCGCCTACATTTCCAGCGATCCGCTGGCCAATGTGCGCTATGACAACCGCTTTGATGCTTCATTGGGTATGGCCTACGACCACATGAAGGCCGGCCCTACCCTGCTCCAGGGTTCCAATCTCGGTGGCCTCGATCTTTCCGGCGCCTATTGGTTCAGCAAGCACTGGGCCGTGGAGGGATCGGGACGCGGCTATCTGGGCACCAGCGGCGCCGCGCCCAACGACCAGAACATCGAAGGGCCGTTCGTCAGCGAGTACTTTTTCACCGCCGGTCCCGAGTGGCTGGGCCCGCACAACAAACATGGCGCAATGCTCGCCCACGTGCTGGTCGGCGGAGTCTATGGAAACTTCGAGCAGGACCTGCGCGGAAACTCTCCGTCGGTGGTGGCTTTTTATAACAACCAGCTCGCTCCGGCCGCGATCATAGGCGGCCATTTTGATCTGAACCGCTCGGCGCGCTGGGTCTTTCGGATCACACCCGACGCGGTGATGACCCACTACAGCATCAACTACGGGCCCAAGACCTCCCAATTCGATGTCAACTTCGCAATTTCCGTCGGCCTCGAGTACAAGTTCAAGAAAAAGCGGTAAGGCGCCTCGTATCCAAAAGTGCCTGTGCAACAGACAGGGCAGCCAAGTTCATCCGCGTGTGGTATTCTCCACCGTTCGGTGAGGCTTGGGTAAATGTGCTGCCGCAAAAAATATGCTGTACCAGATAGCGCCACTCGCCTTAACATTCATACGCCGGACAGGAACGACAACGAAGGCGGGATCAAACCGATATGAGAGACACACTTGGAGTATTGCTTGCGGGCGGAGCCGGAGAGCGGCTCTTTCCGCTTACCCGCGATCGCGCCAAACCGGCCGTGCCCTTCGGTGGACACTACCGCATCATCGACATCACCCTCTCCAATTGCATCAACTCGGGGCTGCGCAAGGTGTACATCCTCACCCAGTACAAGGCGCTGTCCCTCAACCGGCACATCCGCGAAGGATGGACGGGGATTGTGGCCCAGGAGCTGGGCGAGTTTTTTGAGCTCCTGCCACCCATGCAGCGCACCGGCTCCAACTGGTACATGGGCACCGCCGATGCGGTCTACCAGAATATTTATTCCATCGGCAGCGAACAGCCCAAGCACATGATCATTCTCTCCGGCGACCACATCTACAAGATGGACTACAGCCGGATGCTGCATTATCACAAAGAGACCAACGCCGAGGTCACGCTGGCCACGCTGCCGATTCCCCCGGAAGAAACGAGGCAGTTGGGCGTGGTCGAGGTGGGAAAGACAGGCGAGATTCTCGGCTTTCAGGAGAAGCCGCTGACGACCACATTCCGGTCGCCGTTCAATCCCAACGCCGTGGACGCGTCCATGGGCATTTACATCTTCAACACCGAGGTGCTGCTCAAGGCGCTGATCGCCGATGCCGAAGACCCCAACTCGAAGCACGACTTTGGCCACAATATTCTGCCCAACTTGCTGGGCAAGAAGAAGATGATGGCCTACAGCTTTGTGGACGAGAACAAGCAGCAGGCGCTCTACTGGCGCGATGTGGGCACGCTGGACGCTTACTACGACGCCAACATGGACTTGTGCTCGGTTTCGCCAACCTTCAACCTCTATGACAAGAGCTGGCCAATCCGCACCCGCGTGCGCCAATATCCACCCGCCAAATTCGTCTTCGGCGAGCCGGGCCGCACCGGTTCGGCAAGCAACTCGGTCATCACCGCCGGCGTCATCATCTCCGGCGCCTCCGTGGCCCATTCAGTGGTATCGCAGGACGTGCGCGTCAACTCCTACTCCGACGTGGACTCGAGCATCATCTTTTCGCACGTGAACATCGGCCGCCATTGCCGCATCCGCAAGGCCATCATCGACCGCGACGTCCACATCCCCGAGGGCACCGTCATCGGCTACGACCCGGTCGAAGACAAGCGCCGCTACTTTGTCACGCCGTCGGGGCTGACCATCGTCACGCGCGATGCATCGCTGTTTGAGAATCCTGTCGATCCGGAGTTCCTGCAGCGGTATTAGGGCGGGTCCTGATTCATCACGAAGCGCGGCAAATGAGAAGAGGCCCTTTCCACGAGGAAGAGGCCTCTTCTGCATTGCCGGTAATCCCGCCTTGTCGAAAGGCCGCGCTGAATTCGGTCGAATTCCGTAACCTTCTCACTGCACGCACGCTCTAACAATCGAGCACGGCGAGCATTCGAACTCCGCCGTCCGAGTTGAGAAGAGAATCGATCATGGAGAATGACCTGGAACAACCGTCCGAGCCGGTTGAGCCGTGCGAACCAAGCCTCGTACAGCTTTTCGGCCGTCGTGCCTTCATCGTTTCAGTCGCAACCGCAGTCAGTGCGGCGGCCTTCTGGGGCTTGCGGCGCAGCACTGTCGCAGCGGCGCGCCCAATGACTCCGGACGAGGGTCCAAAGACGGTCACCATCATTGAGTTTTCAGCCGACGGGAAGCAGACGGACACGGTCAGCCTTCCCCGCCTCATCAAGTCCGACGGCGAGTGGAAGAAGATGCTCTCTCCAACCTCCTATCGAGTCACCCGCCACGCAGACACCGAGCTGCCCTTCACCGGCGACAGTTGGAACCTGCACGATCGAGGCGTCTTCCGCTGTGTCTGCTGCGACCTGGCCCTGTTCAGTTCGGAAACCAAGTTCGACTCCGGTACCGGCTGGCCCAGTTTCTGGCAGCCCATCGCGCAAGAGAATGTCGTGGATACTGTCGACGGAAGCCTGATGGAGGTCCGCACCGCAGTCTCCTGCAGGCTGTGCGACGCTCACCTCGGGCACGTGTTCAATGACGGCCCCGCCCCCACGGGCCTGCGCTACTGCATGAATTCGGCGGCCATGCATTTCGTCAAGCTTGGTTAGGCGCGGGTCTTCCAGGGATCGCCAGTGAGACTTGGGCCACCATCCGCGTGCAGAGATGTGGATCCCTGCTTTCAATTCAAAGTGTGGAGCGATCCTGCCCGAGAAACTGCGCTTCCAGTGCGGCAGAAGTGCGAAAGGTAGTCTCGGCAATCAGCCGGCGATAGGCTAGTTCCGGATCGATCAGTCTCAGCTCTCCGGCACTCAACAAGATCCCCAACGTTCCGGTCGTCATCAGTCCGCGCCGTTTTGCTTCCAATCGCCCCTTGCGTTCATCCATCAGCAGGAGGTCCGCGTGGTGTTCCTCGGCGAATTGAATTGCGTCTCGCTCACCTAGCCCCAGGAATGCAAGCTCCGAATCCGGTGGAGAAGTGATCAGGCGGACATCGACCCAGGACGGGAGACGAGTCAGCCACAAGCGCACCGCTGCCGGCGCGCCGGAGTGATTCAGCTCCCGCATCACTCCGGAAGGGACAACAATTTTCCCGTAAATCTGAGGGAGAAGTGTGTCGCAATGGATCTGAATCAGGTAATTGAGCGGCGAAGTATCAGCAACAACGATCATGCCCGGAGGAGCCCCTTGGCCTGAAGCTGGCGCATGGTCTCACGGTCCTGTTCCAAATCTTCGACGTCATAAGCGTGGTCGTAGATCTGCCGATCCTTGAGAAAGCCGTCGAACTCGAAACGCGACAACCCCAGTATCTGGCTTGCCTGATAGTGAGAGAGCGTTCCCGTGCGGTATCCCTCAATGGCCAGCGATTCCAGGGCATCGCGCCCCGGGTTGGGGTGCTGGGCCAGATCGTCGGGAAGTTGGACGGTAATCTGCATGGCTTGAGGGTAGCAGGGATGGCAAAGGAATTCTACTTCTTCCTCCCACGGAACTATCCGCACAGATCCCGCGTATTAGCAAACTATGCAATGCGTGGGCACATTAAGCTGGAGCGTGATAGGGTTGGCATCGCCGCCGAGACACCCCAGCGACAAAGACCTGTCGCCGGGGACCCCGCCGAGGCCACAATCGCGGCGTACCATGGAGGCGCCGGAGATTGGCGCATTTCGGACGCCCGCTGCCGGCAACGGGGACATTCTGGGAGGCAAGATGAAAGCTCCTGACGCCCGCCCGCTAAACGTGGAGGTGAGTCCGCTGGAGATCGACTGGTCCCAGACTGTTCGCCGCTGCATGGACGGTGATTCCGGCGCGTGGGCCGAACTGGTCCGCTCCCACCACAGGCGTGTCTACGGGCTCTGCTATCGCTTTACCGGCAACCCGGCCGACGCGGAGGACCTGACTCAGGACGTTTTTTTGAAGGTTTACTCGAACCTGGCCAGTTTCGATACCGGCCGCGGCAGCCTGCAGGTGTGGATCACAACCATGACCCGCAACCTGCTGGTGGACAACTTCCGGCGCACCCGCAACCAGCGCGCGACCTCTTCTTTGGACGACGGCTGGGAGTCGGCAGAGGAGTTGCAGCCTGTAGCCCGCCTGATGGCCAGCGGTCCTTCGCCGCACGAGTCGGCGGCCCAGAAGGAACTGGCGAAAATGGTCCAGAATGCCCTCGCTCGCGTCTCCGTCGAGCTGCGCGAGGCCGTCATTCTTCGTGACCTGCAAGATCTTGATTACAAGGAGATCGCCCAGGTGCTGGGCATTCCCGAGGGGACGGTCAAGTCCCGCATCAGCAGAGGCCGCGCGGAACTAGCACGGCTGCTGGAACGTAATAAACGGGAGGTGATGTAATGGCAGAGCGCACAAACATTCCGAGCTCTCCGGCCTGCGGGCAGTGGGAGACACTTTTGACCGATGCGTTGGACGGGCTGTTGAATCCGGCCGACGAGGCGATCTTTACCGCGCACATGGCCGTCTGCCCGGCCTGCACGGCACTGTTTGAAGACGCCCGGCGAGGCCGCGAGTGGCTTGAGTTCCTTTCGCCCGAACCGGAGGTTCCCGCAGGGCTGTTGGATAAGATTCTGGCCCAGACCGGCCCAGGGCAGGTAGAAGGCTTCGGCCTGATGGCTGGCGGCGCCAGCGTGTTGCCGATGCAACCCGGCTCTACCCCCGCACGCAAAGGCCGCATGACGGGGACCCCGGCCTGGCAGCGTCCCGGCATTGCCGGACTCGTCGCCTTTCAAGCCCGCCGGTTTGCCGAGCCGCGCTTGCTCATGACGGCCGCCATGGCATTCTTCACCATCGCGCTGACGCTTAACCTGACCGGCGTCAGCTTGAGCAACCTGCGGCTCAGCAGCCTTCGCCCCACCGCGGTGCGCTCGTTCATGGAGCGGCGGCTGACCATGGCCTCTACCCCGATCATCCGCTATTACGACCACCTGCGTTTTGTCTACGAGGTTCAGTCCACCATGCGGCAATTGCGCAGCACCACCGAGAACCAGGGCGGAGAAAACGACAACCAGCAACGACCGAAAGACAACCCGCCGGGCGAGTCAAAACAGACCCCAGGCCACAAGGATGGGGGCTCCCGGATGGACCCTCCCCAGCAATCGGGAAGCCCGGCTCCCAACGATTCCAGTGACTTTTTAGAAACCTCCCTCAAGTTTCAAGCTCAGCCCGCGCACTCCGGCGGCTCCGCAATGGCACTACGGGAAAGGAGCACAGTATGGACTGCGTAAATCACAGCGGTGTAACCGCGACCGCCTATTGCCAGACATGTGGCAAGCCGCTCTGCGCCAACTGCGTGCGCAACGCGGCTGGAGGCCAGATTCTCTGCGAGCCTTGCCAGGCATCCTGGCAGGCCTTTCAACAACCATTCGTGGTCCCGCCCAGTGGGCCCCACCCATCGGCTGCCGCCATCCTGGGACTCATTCCCGGCGTCGGCGCCATGTACAACGGGCAGTTCTTCAAGGGACTCATCCACGTTGTCATCTTTGCCGTGCTGGTCAGCATCACCGAGTACCACGGCATCTTCGGCATCTTCATCGGCGCGTGGTGCCTCTACCAGTCCTTCGAGGCTTTCCACACCGCCAGAGCGCTGCGGGACGGCCAGCCTCCGCCCGATCCACTGGGGCTGAACGAGGTTGGGAACTGGCTGAACCTGGGCACGCGCCACAGGTATCCGGGCCAACCAGGCGCTGGACCGGCCCAGGGCAATCCGAACCCCAATCCTCCGGGCCCCGAGGCACAGGGCGCGTACCAACAGCCGCCTTACCAGCAGGGGGCCTGGCAAGCGCCATTCACGCCGCCTGCTCCCGGCGCTGCCGGACCCGGCTTTACGCCTGATCCCTCAGAGTATTGGCGGCCTCTGTTCTGGAAGCGCAAGGAGCCGGTCGGCGCTGTGATTCTAATCGCCCTCGGATTGCTTTTCCTGCTCGATCGGCTCGATATCTTCAGCGGACGCCTGCTTGAGTTTTCATGGCCGGTGCTTCTGATCGGGGTCGGTGTCTGGCTGATCGTTCGTCGTCTCGGAGATTCCCAAGGAGGTTCCAAATGAGCCGCTATATCATGATTCGCCGCCTTCGCGGCCCCGCTTATCTTCTATTGGTCGGCGTGATTGCCCTGCTGGCCCAGGCTCACATTCTCGGTTGGGGCAAGAGCTGGCCGCTGTTTCTGATTCTTGCCGGCGTCCTCATGCTGGCGGAACGCGCAGCCCTGGCCGCTGAAGGGGGCAGTCCGCCTATGCCCTATCCTGGCGCTCCTTACCAGGGCCCAATCGATCCCAGGGCGGCAACAGGCATTCCACCCTACCCAGGACAGCCGACGGCCATCGTCCCTGCCCATGAATACGACAAAGATCTCGATGGAGGACAATCATGAGCAGCGTACCTCCCAATATGCCTCCGGGTGGCGGACGGCCTCCCTATCCCCCTTACGATCCCAAAACCCAGTACCGCGTCTACCGTGAGCAGCAGAAAGCCGCCTGGCGGGCGCAGCGCGATGCCTGGAAGGCCCAGCGTTACGCCTGGAAGTCCAGCTACGTAGGCGCCTATGGACCGCGCGTTCCCTCAGTCGTCGGTCCCATCATTCTTGTCGCCGGCGGAGTGGTCGCACTCCTGGTCGTCACCGGCCGCATTGCCGCCGACCAATTCTGGCCCTGGTATGGCCGCTGGTGGCCGCTGTTGCTGATCGTCGCAGGTCTGGCCCTGCTGGGCGAGTGGGCGCTCGACCTGCGCCGCGAAACCCCCGTGCGCCGCGGCGGCAGCTTTGTCGGCATCCTTATCCTGCTTGCCTTCCTCGGCTTTGGCGCTTCAGGTTGGGAGCATATGCGGCCGTGGTTTTCCCATATGGGAGATCAAAACGAATACGGAATGAATGACAACTTCTTCAACGCATTCGGTCTGCCCCAGCACGATATGGACCAGCAGGCGCTCAGCTCGCAGATTCCCGCAAACGCCACCGTTGAGATTCAAAATCCCCGCGGCGACGTCAGCGTCACCTCCGGCGACGGACCCAACATCGAGGTAAGCGCACACGCAGTGGCTTTTGCCGGTTCGGATACCGAAGCAGACAAAATCTTTGCCGCCGAGGCCGCCCATGTCACCGTCAACGGCGGCGCCGTGCTGGTCAAGTCAGAAAGCAACAACAACGGCCGCCTCAACCTAACCGTCACCGTACCCAAATCTGCCAGGGTCAGCATCAACGCCGGCAAAGGGGACGTAACGGCTGCCGGCCTCGGCGCCGGCATCAGTGTCTCCGCACAACACGGCGACGTGCATCTGAACGCGATTACAGGCTCGGTCCAGATGCACTTTGCCGGCGGCAAGCACGACTTCTCGGCGCACCAGGTGGACGGCGACCTGACCACCGATGGCGACTGCAACGACCTCACCCTCTCCGAGATCAAGGGCAAGATCACGCAGAGCGGCGAAATTCTGGGCGACGTGCATATCGAGAACGTCTCCGGATCGGTGCATCTGCACACCTCAGTCACTGACGTGCAACTGGCCGCGCTGCCCGGCGACCTGACCCTCGACTCCGACGATCTCCGCATCGCCGAGGCCAAGGGGCCCGTGCATGTGGTGACGCACGCCAAAGATGTCGACCTCAACCAGATTTACGGCGATAGCACCGTGGAAAATCGCGACGGCAGCATCGCCGTGGAGCCGGCCGGCGCCTACTCTGTGGATGCCAAGAACGGCAAAGGCGGCATCGTCGTGACGTTGCCGCCCAACGCTTCGGCCACGGTGGACGGCCGCACCCGCAACGGCGATATCTTTACGGAGTTTGCGCTTTCCATCAGCGGCGACGAGAACAAGACCGTCAGCGGGAAGATCGGCTCCGGCACATCGAAAATTGTCCTGAATGCCGACAACGGCGACTTGCGCATCAAGAAGGGGTCCGCCTTCCCTGCGACGCCACCAGCGCCAACCGTTGCGGCCGCACCCAAAGCTCCGCTCGCCCCCAACGCGCCTCATCTGAAGGCGCCCAAGGCTCTGCCCCCGCAACCGGTCAAGCAATAAGAACGCTAGTCATCATGGAGTGAACGGCAAACAGGCGCAAGAGGGTTCCCCTCCTGCGCTTGTTCTGCTCATTGGTTCCATGGGCGGATGCAAACTGCTTGCGCCTTACCAGACGAAGGGAATCAGACGAAACCGCGTGTGCAGACAGTACTCTGGGTAGCCGGGCAACTCCTCGCGAAGCACCTTCTCCTCGTTGAGCAGGCGGATGACGTAGAACGGGATTAGCAGCGCGAAAATGGGCACGGAGATGTAGGAACCGAGCGCCAACGGCGTGAACATCAACAAGACCACGCTCCCTGAATACATCGGATGACGAACGATGCTGTATGGGCCGGTCGAGATGACTTTCTGACCCTCCTCGACCCGGATCGTGCGTCCCGCGAATCGGTTGACGGTGATGACCCAAGACGCAAAGCACATTCCCGTCAACGCCATGACCTGAGAAAACACCGTCAGCCACAACGGCACTGCGCCCAGCAATGTGCGCGTCCAGCCCAGGCGGTAGTCGAACCCCGGCACTAAAAACACACACAAGAAAAGCGGCTTGAACCAACGCATCAGAAGCTTCTGTTCGCGGACCTGCTCCTTCTGTTGCAATCTGCGTTCGACAAGTTGTGGATCGTGCTTCAAAAAGTAAAGGTAGGCGCAAAGGCTGGGAACGGGCAGGACGCCCAGATAAACCCAGCCCTGCCAGAACCTCAACGTGCCGGCAGGCAGGAAGAGGGCGCAAATGGCTATGGTCAGTACTGCGATTATTCTGATCGCGACTCTTGCTGAAAGACCGATTTTGTGCGGCGGCGAACTGCTGGCGGGAGCGCGGTTCTCTCCGGATACGATCGGCGTGGGAGTAGTCGACACTCTTGCTGTCTCCTTTCGCGGCCTCCTCGATTCCCCGACACGCATACCCCAATTCGGGACGCAGTTCGGATCATTGAGAGAGATTCTTCACCTGATTCGATCTTGCTTTCACCATGCTCTGCGGACAGTTAAACCGCGACCCGCCGCACCCGCGGCCCAATCCGCGTAAAGACCTCCCACGGAATCGTCCCCGTTGCCTCGGCGTGGTCGAACGCGGTAATGGTCTCGTCCCGTTGCGTTCCCAGAATCACCACCTCATCGCCGGCTTCCACCCCAGCAATCTCCGTCACGTCCAGCACCGCCTGGTCCATGCTGATGCGGCCCACCAGCGGGGCTCGCTGCCCATGCACAAGAAGGCTGAAGTTGTTGCCAAGCCTCCGGTCCAGGCCGTCCGCATACCCCACGGCCGCCAACGCCAGACGCATCGGCTCCGTCGCCACAAAGGTTCCGTTATAGCCCACCACCGCGCCGGCAGGAACCGCACGCACGCCCACCACCTCGGTCTTCCAGCTCAGCACCGGCTGCAACGCGGCCCGCGCCTCACTCAAGCCCTGTGGTTCCTCCGGCTCGAACTTTGGCGCGAGGCCGTAGAGCGCCAGCCCCGGCCTGAGCATTGCCTTCATCCCGTGGCGGCCGGCCAAAGCCGCAATTCGCCCGGCCTCGCCGGCGAGCAGCGCCGCCGAATTCCCCACATTGAGCCAATCCGGCGTCAATCCCGCGTCCGCAATTTGCCCCAGCGCCTGGTTAAATCGAACAAGTTGCGCCTCGGTCACCGCGCCGT
>Ga0224557_1000308_pt1 | contig 56115 bp, 45 predicted proteins | sample 714S31014metaG_FD_180677 | JGI IMG/M metagenome (GOLD analysis project Ga0224557, IMG submission 180677) | Peat soil microbial communities from Stordalen Mire, Sweden - 717 S3 10-14 | ecosystem: Environmental > Terrestrial > Soil > Wetlands > Peat | place: Sweden: Norrbotten County, Stordalen...
TTGACCGTCTCTGAGCACAGGGACCGCTGCCCAAGTCACGTACGACCGAACAGTCGCACGATTTCATTCGAACATACAAGGCAGGTTACCGTGACACAGACCATTTGTGGAGTGGATGTTGCTTCCAAATCTTTGGAAGCGCGCATCGGCCAGCAAGGCGCGGCCGGTTCATTTGCTAATAACCCCGAAGGTATCTCCGCGTTGAGCGCCTTCTGCCACGCACATCATGTCGAGTTGGTGGCCATGGAAGCAACCGGCGGTTACGAACAACAGGCCTTCGCGCAGCTTTCCGAACAAGGCCTGCCAGTGGCCATCCTGAACCCGCGCGCGGTGCGCCAGTTTGCCCAGAGTATGGGCTCGCTGGAAAAGACCGATCGCATCGACGCCGGCATGATCGCCTGGTACGCCGAAGTGAAGAAGTCGCGTCCGGTGTGCCTGGCCCCCGAGAGCCAGCAGCATCTGCGCGCGCTGGTCACGCGCCTGCGCCAGCTGACGGAAATGCGCGCCGTCCAGCTCAACCAGCAGCGGCTGGTTACCGACCGCGCAGTGCAGGCTTCGTTCAAAAAGCTTCTGGCCGTGCTGGCACGCCAGATCCGCGAACTCGAACAGCGTATCGCCGCGCTGCTGGAAAAAGACCCGCTATGGCGGCAACTCAATGAAGCCTTCCGCACCATCAAGGGCGTAGCCGATCGCACGGTAGCGAGGCTGATGGCGGAGATGCCGGAGATCGGTACGCTGTCGAACAAGACCATCTCCAAGCTGGCCGGGGTTGCCCCGCTGGCCAACGACTCGGGCAAGCACCAAGGCAAGCGCGCCGTGCGTGGAGGTCGCGCTGCGGTGCGCGAAATTCTGTTCATCGTGGCCAGCGTGGTGGGCCGTTATGAGCCCGACTTCATCGCCTTTCAGCAGCGGCTTCGCGCCGCCGGCAAACCACCCAAAGTTGTCCGCATCGCGCTGGCTCACAAGCTGCTGGTGCGACTCAACGCCAAGGCCCGGGAAGTCAGACAAAGGCTGGCAACTCCGCAGCCCGAAGCGGCGGTTTGAACGGCGCGATCCTGAAACCGCATAATAGCGCCAACCGGTGAAGCGGAAGCGGGCTCTGGTGGAGACCAACCCGCCAAGGAATAGCCGGCTGCGACTCATCCGGACCGATGAGCACCGGGAGCGGGACCAAAGCCCGCTCCCGGTCGAGAACACCCCATCGGGCGGAAAGATCGCCATGCCTGAAAAAACTCAGGGATGCTTCGGCCGACTGCGCACTTGTCCCTTGACAAAACAGACAGTCGCTCAGGGGCTAAAGAGGCTTTGGAAAAAGGCCTGTTCTCGGGCAATATTGGCAAAAGACATACCTCAGCGGCTAAAGCCGGCGCTGATTCTGTTGCCTTTGTGCCAGGGATAAATCCCTGGCCTACCGCCCGGACGAGTTTTTCCGCAGCCTGTAAAGCCCATAAGTCCTCCGGCTGTTTTGCGGCACGGCTAAAGCCGTGCCCTTTCAAAACAGCCTTGAGAAAGACAGTTTCTGGACAGATTCTCAGAGAGTACTTCTCACGGCCTATCGTGAGTTTCATGTTCCTGATCTCTATATCCGCACCAGCTCCCGCTGAATCCGTCCCGTGACCCAGGCCTTGCCCGGCGCTGTCAGCATGTTCACCTCGCTGCGCACGCCAAACTCCGGCAGATAAATGCCCGGCTCGACCGAGAAGCAGGTGTTGGGCAGCAACAGCCGGACGTCGTGCGTCTCCAGATTGTCAAGGTGCGCGCCGGAGCCATGCAGCTCCTGCGCGATGTTGTGCCCCGTCCTGTGGGTGAAGAATTCGCCGAACCCAGCCGCCCGGATCACCGCCCGAGCCGCATCGTCGGCCTCATACCCGCAAATCGCCCGGCGCTCCGCAAACGCCTGCTCGACCTTGAGAATAGCTGCGTCCCGCGCGTTCCGCACCGTCTCAAAAACCAGTTGCTCCCGCTCCGTCGGCTCGCGTCCCACCACCCCGGTCCAGGTAATGTCGTAGAAGACGCTGCCCGGCTTCTCCAGCCGCCCCCAGATGTCGATCAGCACAAAATCGCCCTCGCAAATCGCTGCCGATTTCTCCGCCGTCGGCTCATAGTGCGAGTCGGAGCTGTTTGCGTTGGCGCTGACGTTGGGCCCGTTCTCCCATACCAGCCCTTCGCGCCGCATCGCCTCGCTCAGCCAAACCACCAAATCGAATTCTGTCAGCCAGCCCGTGCCGCCACCGCTTGGCCGCAAGCGGCGTCCAATCTCCTGCCAACCCTCGGCCACAATCTTGTCGATGGCCCGCTGGGCGACGCCGTGGCTGGCCAACTGCTCTTCGTTCAGCACCGCCTCAAACTGGCTCACCAGGTCGGCAGAACTCACAATCTCCTTGCCCAGGCCGCGCAAGAACTCCACCGTCCCCGCGTCGACCATGGATACGTACATAATCGCGTTGTTGGGCGAGTACTGCATCGCGATCCGCTGCGCGTCGAACAGCATCGCTTCCAACCCCGCCGCCAGTTCCTGCCAGCTCGAGTACTGACCCTTGGCTCCAGGCAGCGAATCCAGCCGGCCCTGCTCAATGCGGTGCACCAGCTTGCGCGGCGCCCCGAGAGCCGGCACAAAGTAGTACCAGCGCCGCGTGACGTGCGCCTTCTCATCCAGCCCTAGAATGCGCCCGCCGATCGGGTCGCGGTGATGATGGTCATAAAACAGCCAGCCGTCCATGCCGGCCTGGCTGAGTGCCGCCTGAATCGCGTCGAGATTCGCTTCGAGCTTCATACCGGCCATAATACGCGCTCGCCTGCCGGCCCGATTGGGTTTATGTCACGTTCCTGCAACAATGCCGGGGCGCTGGTTCGGTAATATAGCCAAGACTGGAGATTTGATGAGCTTCTATCACGGCTTGCGCGGTGGTCTTGGATGCGTTCTGATTCTTTCGGGGCTGTCGGGGCTTTTTTCGCTGCCCGCGTTGGCTCAGGCAATCGCCGCTCCGCAGCCGGCCACGGTTCCGGCCGTGATGCTCAGCGATCTGCACCTGGATCCATTTCACGATCCGGCCAAAGTGCCGTTGCTGGTCAAGGCTCCGCTGCGGCAGTGGGAGGCGATTCTCAAGTCTCCCGACTCGCCCACGCAGCAGGCCGACTTTGCCGCGGTCCAAAGTGCGTGCAAAGGCAAGCAATCGACGGACGCGCCCTACGCGCTGCTCAACAGCAGCCTGCGGGCGGCAAAGAATCAGGCGCCCGATGCGCCCTTCGTTACGGTGAGCGGCGATCTGCTGGTGCACGACCTGGACTGCCGCTATCGTGCCGCCATGAAGCTCGATAAGGCCGCCGGGGACGACCAGTCCGTGTCGGCTGCATTTGCTGAGAAGACCACTGTGTTTGTGATGCGGCAGGTAGAGTCAATGTTTCCGGGCATTCCGGTGTACCTGGCCCTCGGCAACAACGATTCAAGATGCAATCACAACCGCTTGGATGTGCATGATGCGTACCTGAAGGCCACAGGGCGGGCGGTCATCGACGGGCTGGTGGGGATCGGCGAGGCGGAGCGCAAGCGGGCTCTGGCCACCTATGAGTCGGCCGGGTACTACGCCGTGACCATGGCTGCTCCCATGGAGCACACGCGGCTCCTGGTGCTGGACGATATCTACATGATGTCGTCCTTCGCCACCTGCGAGGCCGATGAAAAAGATCACACGGGAGCGCAGGAGCAGATTGCCTGGTTGACCAGGGAGCTGGACGGCGCGCGCCAGCGGGGCGAACGGGTGTGGGTGCTGGGGCATGTGCCGCCGACAGTGGATTTGAAGAATTCGCTGGCCAAGGGGATCAAGATGTGCATGGGCGGGGGCGCGGACACGTATCTATCCTCCGACGCTTTGGCGACCGCGCTCACCAGCCACCTGGATGTAGTTCGGCTTGCGCTTTTCGGCCATACGCATATGGATGAAATGCATCTGCTGGGGACCAAGGGCGCCGGAGTTCCCATGAAAGTGGTCGCTTCGGTCTCGCCCGTGGATGGGAACACGCCTTCGTTTACCGTGGGCAAGGTGGCCCCGGCCACGGCGATGCTGGTGGACTACACGGTGTTTGAGGCATCGAATAAGACTGGCATCGGGACCACATGGGCGCAGGAGTACGACTTCGGCGAGACCTATCACGAGGCCAGCTTTTCGGCCAAAGCTCTGGACGATCTGATCGGACGCTTCCGTGCCGACACCGGCGGCGCGAGCGCCGAGAGCCAGGCTTATCAAACGCATTTCTTCAAGGGCCACGCCCCCATGCAGCTGGGACCGCTGTGGGAGGGCTATGTCTGCAGCCTCGATCATGCAACGGCTGACGGATTCAAAGCCTGCGTGTGCGGCGGCAACTGACGAGTCGCCGGCATTTGTGGAGCGATGTATCACCCGGTTTCCGTGCGTACCCGGCGCGAGTATTCGCATCTATGTTGGAGGATGATGTAACCCCTGAACTTTGTTCTTGATTCTTCAAGTCATGGCGGCCATTCTTGGTCCGTACAAACTTGTCACTCTTGGATAGGAAGGAATGATGCGCAAGAGACAATCGGACCTTACTTATTGTGTCCCGGAGCGGCCCTCGCCTGACAACCTCAACCTCGGGGCCGACATTCCATTTGGTGTGTCTGTCGAACACATATTCCAAGCGATGGTGGAATTCACAGATTTTCTACGGACTGTGGATACGGAACTTGTCCGAAAGGACATGGCTCGACTGGAAGACATGCTGATGCCGGCGAACTTTAGCAGCATGGTCGGTGAATTTATCACGAGCAATCTTCCAAAGCACTGTTCAACAATTGCAAAGAACACCTATCGCAACGGCCACCCAGACTTGCTTCCGGCAGGTAAGTATCAGGGGAACTCGGCGCAGCATGTGGGGTCGGACGGAATTGAAGTGAAGGCGTCTCGTTACAGAAAGGGCTGGCAGGGGCATAATCCCGAGGATGTTTGGCTCATGGTCTTCGTGTTCGAGGGTGGCCGCCCCTCGGATGCGGGCACCGCGAAAGGCAAAGTGCGATTTCGGTTTCTGGCAGTTTATGGAGCGCTTTTAGAGATGGCCGATTGGCAATTTGCGGGACGGAGTCAGACGAGTCGACGAACGATCACTGCTACGGTTCTACCGTCAGGGTTCGAGAAAATGGCGAAGAACTGGATTTATAAGGCGCCAGAATCAGCGGCCAAACCCTAAACCAAACTGATCTCGTTCCACGGCAACCCGGGACAACGGCCTGATCGCCGTGGAAGCCAGTTGGTAGTAGGATTCGTATTTTTCAATCCCTATGCTTCGGTAGCCGAGAGCTTCGGCCGCTGCCACTGTTGACCCCGATCCCATAAACGGATCGCATACCACGCCTTCTCCCAACGGCAGGATGGACCAAACCAATTCCCGCAGAAGCGCCTGTGGTTTCAGGCTTGGATGAGGCGCAATTTCTCGCTCGGCTTTCGGCGTCCGCCCAATATCGAGGATGTCGGAGAAAGGCAAGTCTTCCGGCAGCCGCCGGAGGCCTCCAGTGCCGTACCTGCGCAGGCATTCGCCAACCGTCATGCCCGAAGGCAATGGCTTCCGAAAGACACCCCAAGGCTCATACGCGCCGCGCGGAAGCGAGCAAACGCCGGGAAACTCCTCTTCGGCGTTTTTAGGCCGATCTCCCCCCCGCAACGTGCGAACAATTCTTATGATCTGGCCCCTGAATTCAAGTCCTCCCTCAACCAGCGCAGCGTAAACCAGCTGGGCCAGGAAGGAATTGCAGGCAAGGATAACGTGTGCCCCCGGCAAGAGAGCATGAGTGGCAACCTTGGCCCATTCCGCAAAAAAGCGGTAAAGCTGTCTTCGTTCTTTTTCGTTGAGGGCAGTAAACCGGGGAAGCGGTTGGCGATTCGACCCGTCAAACGAAGGCGGAATGCGCCAGATCCCGCCGTTTCCATTGGCCCGCTTCTCAATCTGGTCGAATTCGTATTCCTTCACGCCGTAAGGCGGATCTGTGACGATCCCATGGATTGACCCAGCCGGAATCCGGCCAAGCCATTCCAGGCAATCGGCATGAAGAATCATCGCCTTGCCCAGCTTGGCATGGGTGTAGTCCAACGCGAGCGTGCCGGATTCTGTCGCTGTCGGGCTCATGGAATCAATCGTAGCCCACATCCAGCCTTGTTGGAGCAGAATGCCGTCTTGATAAACCGGTACGGAACTCTTTTGGGAATCAATCTCACTACAGCGCCGCCAGCGCCTCGGCCTGACTGGGAAACAGGCCGGCGTACTTGGTAATCCCCACCATGGTGAACACCTTGGTGAAGTGCGTCGATAGCCCGAAGGCGTACACCTTCTGCGCCGAATTCGCGGCTTCGATCAGCAGTTGGATCACCAGCGCAATCCCGCTCGAATTGATGTAATCCACTTTTGTAAAATCCAGCAGGATCAGCTTGGCCGTCTCTTTCGGCAGCGCCTGGTACGTCCCCAGCACCGCCTCCTTTGACGTGCTGGCGATATCCCCCTCAAAACGCAGTACGGTTACCGGATGCCCGGCCGGGGAAGTGAGCTGGTCAACGTGGGACTTGGTTTCGCTTTGCACGATCGATGATCTCCCTATTCTCTCAAACCTGTAACTGGGGCCTGGCCTGGACTCGCCGTCCAAGCAAAGTTCTTGGCTTATTGATGCATTCACCCGACGCCGTCAGGCGCGGAAGCAACTCACTGACAACTGACAACTGATCACTGACAACTTGCAACTGTAGCTATTCCGCATCTTTATCCAGCCTGATCACCAGGCGGACATAACTGCTCTTGCCGTTCGATCCAGCCACCCACTCAGCCTCGTCCACCAGCGCCTGGATCAGGAACATGCCCATCCCGCGCGGGTCTTCCTCGCCGTGCATCTTGCGGTCGATGTCCGGCTTTGCCTGATGCTTGCTCATCCCCTTGCCGTCGTCGATCACCTTCACTTCCAGCGAATCCGCGCCCGCTGAAAGCACCACCCCCACACTCAGCTTTTCGTTCAGGCGGTTGCCGTGTTCAATGGCGTTGATGCACGCCTCGGCCACCGCCGTCTTCAGGTCCTCGACGCGATCCTCGCGAAAGCCCATCAGCTTGGCCACTGAGGCAGCCGTGCTCATCGCCACCTTCTCGAACCCCATGCGCGAGGGCAGCCGCACTTCCACGGTCGCAGTCTTCAACTCGCTCATGCCGGCATCTCCATCTTGCTCGTTCCCCGGCAAAGCGTCAGTGCGGTCATGTCGTCTCCCTGCGGGCCCCCTTCAGAGAACTCTTCTATGGCCCCCCACAATGCATCGAGAATACCATCGGCCTTCACTGCCCGGCACTTGGAAAATTCATCTAATAATCGTTCGGGCCCAAATTCCTCATCCCCCCGGAACACTTCCGTCAGCCCGTCGGTATAAAGCAGCAGCCGCGTCCCCGGCGCAAAACCGTGCCGCTCGATTGAGTAGTGCATTCGCGGCATCACCCCCAGCGGCGGCCCTGCCGCGTCAAACTGGTGCGTGGCCGCACCCGGCTCAATCAGAAATCCCGGATTGTGCCCCGCATTGACCACCTCGATCTCGCCCGCCTCCGGATGGAGCCTGAGAAAGATCGCCGTCACATACCGGCGCCGCGCCTCTTCGCCCTCAGCCCAGTGGTGCTGGTTCATCCGCGTAGCCAGCTCGTCCAGCGGCATCCCGCCGGCGGCCATCGCCCTGAAAGCCGAGCGGAAGCTCGTCGCCATGATCGCTGAAGCGAGCCCTTTGCCCGCCACATCCGCCACCGCAATCAGCAGGCTCCCATCCGGCTGCTCCACAATGTCCAGATAATCCCCGCCAACCTCATAGCATGTAACCGAGCGAAACCCCAGCGAGTAGCCTGCAATCGAAGGCAGCTTTTGCGGCAACAGCGACCGCTGAATCAGCCGCGCCGCATCCAGGTCCTGCTGCACCCGCGCAAACGCAACATTGCGTTTGTGATTCCGCGCATTTTCCAGAGCCACCGCGGCCTGCAGCGCAAGCCCCTCGATAAAGTCCGCCTCGTAGAGCGTCAACTCCCGTCCATGCGGCGCCGCCACAACCAACTCCGTCATCCGCTTTCCGTCGCGATCATTCAAGGCATAACGGGTCAGCGCCGGACCGGCGACGCCTGCCGCTCCGCTCTCATCCGGAATGACCTCATCCCCATAAGCCAGCCCGGTTCCCGGAAACGCCGCCCCCGCCATCTCCAGCTCCCGCACCACGATCCGCAGCACCTGCTCGAGCACCTCATCCTCGCGAATTGTCGAATGCACCTGGCGCGAGGCCTCAAGCAGCGCCTGTAACCGCGCCACCTGCTGCTGCAAGTCGATCGTCTCGTCATTTCCCGGAATCTGCACCCCAGCCGCCATCCAAGCCCCTCCGTGGATTCCCACTCTAACACGCCCGCAGTTGCGCTTGCGGGAGATCGCTCCTGCAGTTCACGCAAGCGCCCGCGAATGACTGAACCCTCGCCCGGACGAGCGGTACTGAGTTTCAGGCCAGTGTGTGCTCTGGTAAACTCGCTCAGCCCATCGCAATGCCCCGCCGCGCCCAAGGTGAAAAAGCGCTGTAAAATGGTGCCTGTGAGGCCGGACCAGATGCGAATTTCCTTGGTGTGGTTGTCCTTTGCTTTTCTGCTGCTTGCCGTCGCCGCGACTGTGGCGCGAGCTGACGACCTGCGCTCGCCCTGGGACGATCTTAAGGTAACGCAAACCACCGTCGCCTACGACTGCCCTTCGTCTCCGCCCTTCGCCAAGACCCTTGAAGTCGATTCGTACTACATCGACAGTCATGCATCGATCATCGACCCCAAGAAGCAAGCCGCGTTCCAGACGGCCTCAGAGCCCACCACGCACCTGAGCCAATTCGCGGCCCTGGCTGCGGACGCTTATCTCGACAAGGGCAGCCGCGCCGCGGCCCTCTGTGTCTACTCCCTCCTCGACGCGGCCGCCAAAGCGGATGCCTGGACCGGCAAGATGCCCGGCTTTCAAGGTGTCTACGTACAGAATTGGCTGCTGAGCGCAGTCGCCATCTCCTATCTCAAAGTCCGTCCCAGCGGCCTGGGAACGCCCGATCAGGACGCCCGCATTCAAAAATGGTTCGCCCTGCTTGCCGCACGGGTCAGGGAATATTTTGATGCCGAAGTGGCACGCCTCGGCAGCGATGGCGAAAACAACCACATCTACTGGGCCGGCTTGGCCGTCGCCGCTGAAGCCATAGCCGACAACGATTCGGATGCAGGCCAGTGGGCTATTACCGCTTACCGCATGGGTGTGGCCGCCATCCAACCCGATGGCTCCCTCAAAGCGGAGATGAATCGCGCCCAGATGGCCCTTCACTACCACCTCTACGCACTTGCCCCGCTCATCATGCTGGCCGAGTTCGGCGAGGCCAACGGCCTGGACTTATATGCGGAAGACAACGGCGCCCTGCACCGCCTCGTGAATTTCTGCGTTGCCGGCCTCGAAGACCCCACCCTGCTTCAGAAGCGGACCGGCGTGGCGCAAGTCGTCACACTTCCTTACGCAGGCTCGGATATTGGATGGGCCGTCCCCTACGTGCACCGGTTTCCCAATCCACAGTTGTCCTCGCTGATCGCCAAGGCGCCCTGGGTCAGGTACACAACATGGGGCGGCGCGCCTCCAGACTAGAGGACCGCCGCCGGATTTGCAGCCATTGCTGTTCTGGGCCGGGCGCACCACCTTCGCGGCGTCTTTGTTGTTGCCGCTAACGGGGGATAGATTCACCTGCCTATGTCCCTTGTCATTCGTTCGTCCGGAGCTCTTGGCCAACCACAGCGCGAATATCCCTGGTCTCCAATACCCGTTTCTGAAAGCCATGTTTCGCCACCGCCAGCATCGCCCGCCCAATCTCCCGCGTCGTCAGCACCAGATTCGGCAGAGCCCATCGCAGCACCGGCAGCATCGGCCCGCAAATCGTATAAAGAATCCGATAAACCTGCGTCTTCGACTTGATCCCATCCATCGGCTGAATTAACCCCGGCCGAAACATATAAGCCTCCAGCGGCAGCCGCAGCAGCGCATTTTCAGTCCGTCCCTTCACCCGCGCCCACATGATCCGACCCTTCTCCGCGCTGTCTGTCCCCGCGCCCGAAACGAAGGTGAACGTCATCCCCGGATTGATCCGGCTCAGCGTCTCCGCCGCCGCCAGCGTAAGCCCATACGTGATCCGCTCGTAATCAGCTTCCTTCATCCCGCTCGACGACACTCCGAGACAGAAGAAGCACGCACCGAACCCAGCCAGCTCCCCTTCAATCCCTGCATAGCTCGACAAATCCCCATGCACAATTTCTCGCAGCTTCGCATCGCGCATCCCCGTCGCCGTCCGCCCCACGGTCACCGCCAACTCCACATCCGCGTCCCGCAGGCACTCCCGCAGCACCCCCTGTCCCACCATCCCCGTCGCCCCAAACAAAAGCACCCTCATCGCGTCCCCATTCTCACTTTGCCTAACCTCGTTCCAAGCATAATCCCAACATAATGGTGGATACTCGTGGTGTGCGCGCCGCTCTCTTCATTCCGGCTCTTGCAGTCATTCTCGCTGCACCTTTCCCTTGCGCGGCGCAACCCGCTCCCACTTGGCCCTCCGCCGCGGCCCATGCCGCCGAGTTCTCACCTGACGCCCGCATCCTGGTGCTCGACATCGCCACCGGCCATCTGCTCGCCTCGAGCCATCTGCCTGAAGCCGCCGTCACCCTGGCCGCTCCCGGTTCTACCCTCAAGCCGCTGGTCCTTTACAGCCTGGTCGCCTCCGGCCGCTGGGACCCATCCCGGCGCATCGCCTGCACCCGCAAGCTCACCATCGCCGGCCATTCCCTCAACTGCTCCCATCCTCCCGCCGATCCCATGGACGCACGCCAGGCCCTCACCTGGTCCTGCAACACCTACTTCGCCAGCGTAGCCGGAGCCTTGGCCCCCGGCGAACTCCGCTCGCTCCTCGCCCCAACGGGACTGCTCAGCCCGCCCACCTTCGTCCCCGCTGAAGTGACAGCCGTCTTCCGCAATCCCCAAACCCCCGACGCCACCCGCCTCGCCATTCTCGGCGTCGAGGGCATTGAAGTCACTCCTCTCGAACTAGCCTCCGCCTACCGCTGGCTAGCCATCCAACTCGCCGCCCACCCAGGTTCCGCGGCCACACAAGTGGTGCTAGCCGGCCTTCAAGACTCCGCCAGCTTCGGCATGGCCGGCGCAGCCTCCCTCGGCGGAGTCCCCATCGCCGGCAAAACCGGCACCGCCGCCTCCCAAACCGGCGCCCAGACTCACGGCTGGTTCATAGGCATGGCTCCATCCGGCCCCGCCCCATCCAATGCGCCCCGCGTAGTAATCGCCGTCTATCTCCCCGCAGGCCACGGCGCCGACGCGGCCCGAGTAGCTGCCGATCTGCTAGCCCACTCCCCCCTGAGGCAGCCGAAGCCATGAGAGCCCTTCCACTCGCGCTCTCCCGCGCCCTGTTGCTTGCCGCGCTGCTCACCCCCGCAGCCCAAGCCCAATCCTCCGCAAATCCACTCCCGCACCCGCCCGCAACCCTCCGAATCGGCCTATGGACCCTCTGGCACGACAAGCAAATCACCATCGCGCCCGCTGCCGAATCCGCTCCCACCCTCCGACTCTGCGAAACCTGCGCCACGTCCCCGCTCACCCACCCCATGCAGATCCGCGCCACCGCCTCCCGTCTCGCCCTCGCCGACAACCGCGAAGCCGCCTCCGTAAACCTCGCCGGTTCCGTCACCTTAACCGCCCACGGCGAATCTCTCACCCTACGCAACCCAATCCGCATCGCGGCCCGCTCCGGCCAGCTCGTCCTGGCCGTGACTCTCCCCGTCGAAACCTACGTCGAGCGCGTAGTCGCCAGCGAGAGCGGCTCCGCCGACACACCCGAGTCCCTCAAGGCGCTAGCCATTGTCGTCCGCTCCTTTGCCTTGCACCAGTCCCACGGCCACGCAGATTACGACCTCTGCGACTCCACGCACTGCCAACTCCTCCACTGGGCCGGCAATTCCGGACGAACTTTCGCCGCCCACACCGCCGCCCTCACCACCGCCGGTGAAACCCTCTTCTTCCACGGCCAACGCGCCCAGGCCTGGTTCCACCAGAACTGCGGCGGCCGCACCGCCTCGCCGCAGGAGGTTTGGCCGGCAAGAGGCCAGGGCACGGAACTGCCCGCAAAGCCGACGCCCTGGCTAACTTCCCGCATCGACCCCTATTGCACCGCCAACGGCGCCCGCGAGTGGTCCGCTGACCTCTCTCTCTCCGATCTCACCTCGGTTCTTGCCACGGCCGGCCTCGCTCGCCCCGGATGGACCACCCTCACCGTAGCCCGCCGAGGCGAATCAGGCCGCGCCGTCACGCTTTCCCTGGCTTCGGCTGGGAAATCGGACCCCACCCAAATCTCCGCCGAAGACTTTCGTCTCGCCGTAGGGCGCAGTCTCGGCTGGAGCAAGATTCTCAGCACATGGTTCGAGGTCTCGCGCCAGGGCGATCGTTTTCTCTTCCACGGCCGCGGCTCCGGCCACGGCGTAGGCCTCTGTCAGGCCGGAGCTGCAGCCATGTCCACGCAGGGCCGCGACTCGACCCAGATTCTTGCCCAGTATTTTCCTGGGGCCATAGCCGCCGACGAGTCTACCGGCCAGCCCTGGCAAACCCTCCGCGCCCAGGGCTTTGTGCTTGAAACCCTCAACCCCGCCGACGCCGCCTATCTCCCCCAGCTCACTCAGGCCCTCGCCGACGCACAATCGCGCTCCGGCCTCCAGCCCGCAATCTCCATCACCATCCGCGCCTTCCCATCCACTCCAGCCTTCCGCGACGCCACGCTAGCCCCCGGCTGGGTTGCCGCCTTCACTGAGGGCAACTGGATCGCCACCCAGCCTCTCCCCACGCTCGCCGCCCGCAAGCTGCTGGCGTCCACTCTTCGCCACGAGTTTATGCACGCTTTGATTGAGGCTCAGGCCGCGCCCAACACTCCCCTGTGGTTCCGGGAGGGCCTGGTCGAGGCCCTAAATGCCGAAACCAAGTCTGACAGCAGGGGCGCCAACCTCAGCACCTCACCCCCCATCCTCAAGCTCAACCAGATCGACCGCGCGCTTGCCCATGCCGCCACCGAGTCCCAGTCCGAGGGCGCCCATCGCGCCGCAGCCTGGTATGCCGCCCGCCTGCTCAATCAATTTGGCCGCGCCCAGGTCATGGGCTGGCTCCGCACCGCACTCCCCGCCACCGCCCTTGCTGAACTCAAGTGAGCCCACGCCACCGCCCAGCCGGTTTATCCTTGCAACGATGCGCCAGACCCTATCCGTAGCCATGATTGCCATGAACGAAGAGGCGAATCTGCCTCGCACACTGGAGAGCGTGCGCTGGGCAGACGAGATCGTGATCGTCGACTCCGGTTCCAAGGACCGCACCCTCGAAATCGCCCATTCCTTCGGCGCCAAGACCGCTTACCACGCCATCACCGGCCACGGCGAACAGAAAAACGTCGCCCTCGACCTCTGCACCTCCGACTGGATTCTGCTTCTGGATGCCGATGAAGTTCTCACGCAGGAGTTACAGCAGGAAATCCGCAAACTGCTTGCTTGCGAAGATGGAGCCGACCCAAAATTTGACGCTTATTGGATTCCCCGCCTCAACCTGGTCTTTGGCCGTTGGGTGCGCCACGGCGGCTTCTATCCCGACCGCAAGCTCCGCCTTTTCCGACGCGGGGCAGCTAGGCTGAGTGAAGGCGTCGGCCCGCACAGCACGCCTCAGTTCACGGGCCCCAAGGGCAAGCTCAGGCACCACATGCTCCACTACGCCTATCCCAGCCTGACCATCTATCTGGAACACATGAACCGATATAGCTCTGAGATAGCCCAATTACTCTATAAGAAAGGCCGCACCAGTTACTCCCTGCCCGCCTTTCTATGGAACGCCGCAGCCAACCCCGCCGCAACCTTTATCTATAACTACTTTTTCCGCCTCGGCTTTCTCGATGGCCGCGAAGGCCTGCTGCTTCACCTCAACCACTCCGTCTACATCCACTGGAAGTTCATCAAAGCCTGGCGCCTGGGCCAGGGCAAGGAATGAATACACCTGCCGGGCCCAGCGTCGTGCGTATCAGGACCCACTCCCAGGGGGATATTTAGGATGTCTGTTGTACGGCCCGCCTTCTGTGCCGGGTCCCTCGTCGGGATCTATCGGCGACTCAACCTTCGCCGCCTGCGTTCCTTCCGGCGGTCCAGCCAGCACCGGAACCGCTACCAACACTTCCTCCGTCGGCGGCTTTTGCCGTCCAAACAGCGTAGTGACCCACCCCAGCAGAAAAACCCAACTTCCGACCGCCAGTAAATAAGCCCCCGCCAGCTTCAGCCCCACGTGCCACACCTGCCCGGAGACCGTCCCGCTCGGCTCCGCGACAAAGAACCTGCTCGGCAGCCACACCGCTGCCAGCGCTGCCACCACAACCGCCAGCCACCACTGCCAGTTCCACAGTATCCGCAAGATCCGCCGCCAGGGCACGCGCCAACCCCACTGCATCGAGGCTGCCGCATACGGAATCACCTTGGCCGGCACCGCCACCCAGCGCATCACCCACTCCAGGATGGTCAAGTCCCTGACGATGTGCTCAAACGAGAGGTACGTAACCCGCGCATGGAACGAAGCCTTCGAGTTGAGGTACCCCGCCCACAGCGGAAACTGATCGTCGCACCAGTCCAGAATCCACCAGGTAACCCAGACCACGGCCACCCACACCAGCAGCGTCATCGCGCCCCAAACCAGCTTCACTCGCTTGCCGTCGTCGTCCGCCAGTTTGCGCACGGTTCCGGCCTGCAACTCCAGCGCAGAGATCGCAAGCAGCACGGGAACCACCAGGCTCAGCGCCACCTGCCACCCGTGCTTGTCCGGCAGCCGCGTCCACGCCAGCCCCGCCAAAATCAGCAGCAGCGTCCCGCCAAACTGTCCCACAACCCACCGTCGCGCCGTCCACAACCGGCCAAACAGGCCATTCAAATTCTTCACTGCTGCACCTCCAGAGTTGCCGGGTCGGTCGTCGTCTGCACATTCGATTGATACATAGGTCCCGTTTGCGCCGGACTTATAGCGAACTTACCGGGAGTTACCACCTTCAGCAGGTAGACATATTCGCGCCGCCGGCTGAATTCCGTATTGAAGAACGCCGCCCGATCGTCGTGGAACTCTTTCCGCGTAAACCAGTCCGCCCACCAATCCGGCTTGTTGTTCAGCTTGTAAAGTCCGGTGTTCGCCATAAACTCCGTCCCCGCCGGAATCGGGTCCTCGGCCAGAAGATATTTCCAGTCCGTCCCATTCACCGCCAGCTTGACCGCAACAATATCGCCCACATGTACCGGGCCAGTGAGCGGGACCAGGTCGTAAGTGATGGGGTCGCTCGCCGTCGCCTGCTTCTTCTGCAACAGGTAATAATCCCGCGTAATATTCAGCGCCAGTTGTTCTTTCTGGAATTGCTTCTTATCCGCCGAGTACCAGGCGTTCTCCGCCGACCAATAAGTAATTCCATTGCCGCTCTTGCGAATCGTCACCTGTCCGCCGGCCCCAACTTGTGCCGCCGGAATCGCGATCTTCCAGGGCAGCGCAAACCCGTCACCCACGCCAAAATGCCGCTTGCCCACACTCGCCCCGTTCACCAGCACCTCCACGTCTGAAGTGTTGGCTAACTCGCCGCTCAGCGCCAGATAGTCGGTAAGTCCCTGGATCACCATCGCCGTCTGCTTGGTTGACTCCCAATAGTCCCCACTGCGGTTCTTGCCCAGCCACAGTGCTGCCTTGGGCAACAATCCACTCCCGCGATCCTGCCGCGCCAGCAGCTTCAGCGCAAACGCCGTCGTTTCAGGGGAAGTCTCGCCCCAGTAGTCCAGTAGCTCGTCGTAATTCCCTGACCAATACGCATCGGAGTCGGTCGTCTTGGCCTTCTTTTCCACCAGTCCCGCCGCCTCCTTCGCGCGCCCATCGCTGCTGGCATCAAGCGCCAACCCAATCAGCGCCAGCCCCTCGTCGCTCACCTTGCCGCGGCTCTCCCACGCCTTTTCGAGAGCATCCTTCGGCGCGCTGCCGGTGGTAGCCAGCGCATAGACCGTGTAAGCCCGCAGGTCGGCAAGCATGTCAGGATGCGCCGCAAGCGCGGCCTGCAACCATGCGCGCGCCTTGCCCAGCCGGCTGTCGTCGATTGTGTAGCCGGCGTCTTTGGCCTGTCCCAGCCCGCTCACGACATAAGCGGTCATGAAGACGCGGCTCTCATCGTCCGGCCACCAGCCCCACCCGCCATCGTCATGCTGATAGCTATACAGCCGCTCAAGTCCCGCCTTTACCTCATCGTTCAGCGTGGCTCGGTCGATCGGCGACTTCAGATGCAACTTATCCACCGCCTGCGCCACAATCACGTCCGGCAGGAAGCTTGACATCGTCTGCTCCGTGCATCCCCACGGATAACCCGTCAAGTAATCCAGTGCTTCAAACACCGTCCCCGCCACACTCGGCGCAATGGTAATCGTCAGTCCCCGCGTCCCCGCATCCGAGTTAGCCGGATAGCCATAATTCCACCCACCCTGCCCCGAGCCGGAGAACACCACCCCCGAACCACTGGCCCGTTGTTTCACGCCAAACGGCAGCACCGCCAGCGTCATCTCCAACGCGTCGGACTCTTCGTTCGTAAGCGCCTTCGCCGTCAGCACAGCGTTGCCGGTCGTGTGCGCCTTCACCCTCCAGTCCACATAACTCTCGCCCTTGGCCGGAATGTTGACTTTCTGCGTTTGGCCGCCAACTACCTCCAGCCCAGTAACATCCAGCGCGAAAGTCACGTCCTTGGCAGACTCAAGGTAGTTATGCGCAATGACACGCAGAGTTGCCTCGTCCCCTTGACGGAAGAACCTTGGAGCGGCCAGCCGAACAATCAGATTTTTCCTCACCAGCACCCGCGTCACCATCCCGCCGGCCTTGCCGTCGTCCGTCATCGCCCGAATCGTCGTCCGCCATGTCGTAAGCGAATCCGGGAAGTTGAACTCCACCTTCGCGTGCCCGTCCGGCCCCGTATGCACATTGGGATTCCAATACGCCGTATCCGGAAACGCCTTTCGCACCTTGGGCACAACCAGATCCGATCCCGGCTTCACCTGCGCCATCCGCGGATGATAGAGCCCCGCCCCCTGGGCCAGCAGCGGACTCTTCAATCCCGCTTCGCCGGAAAAGTAGAAATCAAACGAACTCTGCGGATCAAGCCCGACAAACCGCTTCGGATAGAAGCGAGCTACAATGTCCCCGCTCTCATCCGGACGGACCGAGTAAAGCGCCTCGTCAACTTCGCCAAAACTCAGGTCCGCCTCAACGGGTTTGTTTTGGTAATCCACCGCCCGCACATCGAAGCTACCCTTTTCCCCAGGAAGATACGTTGCCTTGCTCGCCGTGGCCGTAATGGTCAAGGTCCGCTCCACCAGCGGAACTTTCAAACTTTTCTGAGCAGTGATCACCTGGTTATCGTGGACAATCACCGCGCTAATCACCAGGTTAGGTTGCGCCAGTTTGGTAATCGGCACGTCGAAAGCAAAACTCTGCCCCGTCGCGTGAATCAACTGCCGCGACTGCACCGAGTCGCCCTCAGCCGTAACTACCGCCCACGACTCAGGCAAACCCGTCACCAGCAGCAGATGCGCTACGTCACCCACCTGGTAACTCTTCTTGTCCGCCACAATCTGCGCCTGTGTGTTCTGGTTGTACCACGCGCCCGCCCCGCTCCAGATCCACACCCAGCTCTTGCCCTCCACGGTCCGTTTCTCCGGAGTCTCGGCGCTCGCCGTCACGCTAAAGCTGCCGCTCCCAGTTATAGGCAACTCCACCAGCGCCGTCCCATCCGATCCCGTCGCAAGGTCACGGCTGGTTACCGGAGTCTCCGTCCTCTGATGCGTCACGGAATCCCACTTCTCCAGGGTCGCCGCAACATGCACCGCCGTCTGCACCGGCTTCCCGTCGTAGTCCTGCGCTGTCACCTTCACCTTGGGCGTCTGCCCTGGCTCGAAGACATAACTCGTCGGCTCCACGCTCACCCGGAACGACCCATAAGTCGCCAGCACTGTCGAGTGGCCGCTTACCTCGCGATTGGCCGCGTCTGTAACTCGCGCTTCGATGCGGTAATCCTGGTCATTGTGCTTTCCGTCAATCGCGGTCGGCACCGTGACAGTTAGCCGCCCGTTCGCGTCCAGCACGCCTTCATGCTCCTGCTGCTCGGTCTCGCCGTAGCTATAGTCCGAGTCTCCGGAGTTATCGGCCGAGCCGCCTTCTCCTCCCGCATCGCTGTCGTCCGCCTCATCCTCACCCCACCAATAGTGCTGCGAAGTATGCACCACGTACTTCACCTTTACCCCGGCCACCGGCTCGCCAAAAAAGTACCGCGCCTCAATCACCGCCTGAATCGAGTTGCCCTGCAAGACGCGCTGAACTGAAGGTTTCACGGTCACTTGGTACTCCGGCTTCTTGTACTCCTCCACATAAAAGCTGCCATAGCCGCCGCCGGATTGGCCGCTTCCGACTACGCCCAGGCTGTAGTAGCCCAGCGCCGCATCCGTCGCCAGTATCAGGTCCGCCGTCGCCGTTCCATGCGCCGAAACCGGCACATCCTGCGCCATCACCGCCTTGCCATCGGGGTCATTTACCGTCAGCTTCACCGTCTTCTCGTCCGGCAAATCCAGCGCGTCGTCCTTCTCCTTGCGGATGATTGCCTTGATGTGGACCGTGTGCCCCGGCCGGTAAACGGGCCGGTCGGTGTAGACATAGGCCTTCATCTGAGACCCTGTTTCCCCGCTGAATCCATAACTCCACGGAGTTACCAGCGCCGCGTCGTCCCCATGCCGCGCCAGAACCCAAATGTTCTCCGGCTCAGCTCCTTGCGCAGCTCCACGAACCTTCATGGTCAGCAAAGCCAACCCATCCACTCCGGTGGTTCCCGACGACTGCAACGTCCCGCCGCTCCACAGCGCCACGTCCGCCTTCTCCACCGGCGCGCCCGTCTTCCTGTCCGCCACATAAAGGCTGACCTGGCTGCCACTGGACCGTTCCACCAACGCAATGCTTGTAACAATGGCCACGGTGTACGCCTTGTACGTTCCGTCCGTAGCCTCGATCAGGTACACCCCAGCGGCAAGCCCGTCGATGGGCAACTGCTGCGTCTCGCTCACAATGGCCGGCGGCGTCACCAGCTTCCAGCGCGCCACCAGTTGGCTCTCGTTCAGCAGCGGAATCTGCGCAAACTCCGTTGCCCCCACCACCTGGCTGCGTTTGCCCAGTTTGCCCTGCTCCTCGCGAAAGTTATCCCTCGCCACGTCGGTGAACTGCCCGCGAAAGAAGTGCCGGACCCGCCACCACAAGTCGGCCTTGAAGTCGTGCAACCGCTCGATCCACGTCTTCTCGTCGATCTGCTCCTGGGGCGAGTAACTCTTCACCCCAAAGCTATGCACGTCCTTCAGCCCGGCGAAAAACTTCTCCGCGTCCCGCACCTTGTAGACGCGAAACTCCAGCGCCGGCACGTTCCGCGCAAACAGTTGGATTTTCACGCTCTCGCCCGGCGCAAACGTGCGCGTCGTCGATAGCGAAAACGACCGCGGCGCATCCTTGGCCGCAGCCGTCTGTGGAGCGGCACATGCAAGAACAAGCAACGACGAAGCAAACAGCAGCGACTTAGGCAGCCTCATAAAGTCCCTCGCAAAATATTCCACCTGTAAACGCCCAGGAAGTTGGGATTGGCGGCCAGCGGCCTCCATTGCGGTTGAGGATGATCGAGCAGCTCCGCCAGGGCCACGCGCCGCAACTCGCCAGCCTTGCCGTGATCGGTTCCCGTATCGTAAACCACCGCAGCCTGCCCGCCAATGCGGGTCACGATCATCGAGTGCCACGGCGAAGACTGCCCAAACTGCCTGTAAAAAAGCAAGTCCCCCGGCTCGGCCTCGCGCACATTTCGGCTGACACGGTACGCATTGCGATCGACAAGAGTTTTCGCATCCGCGAACTGCGCAAAGGCCCCGTTGGTCGCGTCCGCAGCCTCAAAGCTCCCCGGACGCACGCGGAACAGTCCCGCGCCCAATGGAGTATCGGGATAGCGCCACTGCCGAATCTCGCCCGGCAGCGCCGCAACGTCAATCCCCGTAGCCACAAACCAGGAATCGTCGTGGCGCTTCAGCGCTTCGCGATACGAAAAACGCAACAGGCTTGCACAATCCGTAATCTCCGCCGGAACCTCCGCCTTGGGCCGAATCGCCTCGTAGTCCGCGATCAGCGTAAACCACTGCCGGAACGCCGCCTGGTCCGCCGGATCCGTCAATCGCAAAAAGTCCGGTGTCCCATCGCCAAAGCGGTCGGTCCAGGGTCGTCGGTTCCAATCTGTTGCCTTGCCTGAGTCCCCCGATAAGCTTGCCGGTCGAACCGCAGCCATCGCCACCTGTCCGCCCTGTCCCGTGACTCCAACCCTGTGCCGTCCATGTCCATGCACAAAAACAAACAGGCGCAGCAACAGCAGCAGAACGGCAAGCGCCACAAAGCCCGCCAGAACCAGGCTCTGCAACCGCGACTTAGTTTGGGAAGTCATGGGAAAGGTCGATGCCAAGCGAGACCCATCTTACCGCGAATCCCACACCCTCTGCGCAATTCCCGAGGAAATGTTTTTCTTTGCTTCTTTAGGCGGCTTTGAAATGAGCGGCTTTGAAAGGAAGCGGCCTTAGCCGCACCGCATTGCTCCCAGAGTCTCCCCGGCTTCAGACCCCGAGGGAATGACCGCTTCTGACCTGATTCTTCTTCCAGTCACGTGAACGGGATTCCGCGAACGCAAAAAGGCCCTCCAGCATGCGCCGAAGGGCCTTCGCGAACCGCCAAACATCCGACAAGCCTACGCCGTAATCGTCCGCGTCGGCTTCGATCCCCACAGCCCGTAATAAGCGATGTAGAGATAGCAAATCACCGGCAGCACAAATGAATGCTGAATGCCTACTCTGTCTGCCAACGCGCCCAGCAGGTAGGGAATCACCGCTCCGCCCACAACCGCGGTCATAATCAGCCCTGAGCCCTTGCTCGTCATCGGTCCCAGCCCGGCAATGCCCAAGGTAAAGATGTTGGGGAACATGATCGAGTTGAAGAAGCCGCACAGGACCAGTGTCCAGATGGCGACCCACCCACCGGTAAACATGGAAAGCGCGATCAGCGCGGCCGCGGCAAAGCCGAAGATGCCCAGCAGCTTGCCGGACTTGACCTTGGTCAGAATCCATGATCCGAGCAAACGGCCCACCAGCGCGCCGAACCAGTAGAGGGAGACCAGGAAGGATGCGGTCTCGGCGGTACTCATGCCTTGCGTTTTGAAGTAGTCAACTGCGATCGACCCAAGGCCGACTTCCACGCCGACATAGAAGAAGATGCCCAAGGCGCCAAGCACCGTATGCCTGAAGCTCCAGATGCTGCGGCTCAGCAGATCGTCGCCGTCCTTGGCGGGCCGGAATGACTGGGTCTCAGTAACCGCGGGCAGGTGCATAAAGGCCACAGCTATGCCCAGCAGCAGCAGCGCCCCAGCGATGAGCAGGTAGGGTACCCGCACCGTGTCGGCAACGCTCGCTTTCGATGCCAGCTTTCCCGGATCGGTCAGAATATATGCCCCAGCCACCAGCGGAGCGATGGTGGTGCCAATGGAGTTGAAGGCCTGCGCCAACGTCAGTCGAACCGGCGCGCTATGCTCCGGTCCCAGAATCGAAACATACGGGTTTGCCGACGTCTGCAAGGCCGTAACGCCTGCTCCTACCACAAAAACAGCCGTGAGGAACAGCGGAAAGCTCACCATTTTGGCCGCGGGTACGAACAACAGGCAACCAACTACCTGGACAAACAGCGACACGACCATCGTCCGCTTGTATCCGATCAACTCGATCAGCTTGGAAGTCGGGGCGGAGAAGACGAAGTAGGCGAGAAAGAATGCCGATTCCGCCAGCATCGCCCACGCATGGGACAGATCGAAGATCGACCGGAGGTGGGGCACCAACGCCATGTTCAGGGTGGTAATGAACCCGAAGATGAAAAACAGTGCGGTGACGGTAATGAATGGGACAAGATACCCCGGCGACGTGAGAGCGGCCGGTTGTGTGGATCGTGTAGTCATAAGAGGGCTTTCCCCGCTTCCTTGAAAAAGTTTTGCCCGGTTTGGGCTTGTTCCTGCGTACTGGCCACGGGACCAATCCGGATCGGGTGACGTTGGTTGCCGCCACTCGGGCTCACCCCAGTTGGATTACCGTTGCCCGGAATCCCGGCTTTTTTCGACCACACAACACTATACGTAAAGCCCCCCGCTGGGGAAGGGCAGAAAAAACGATTGAGCAAAGCTGCGCTGCCTTTTCAATCCGCAACATTTTCCTCGCCTGCATTGACGGCTGCGGGATGGCTCATCCCGCGAGCGTTGTTTGCGCGCAGGGTGGGAGGCTGTCGAATCGAGCAAAAATACCGTATCCTCATAGAGAAGCAAGGAGCGACACGTGGCCAAGGAAGCGTTGAGCGGCGTCAGGCTGAAGAAGGTTCTGGCGGCCCTGGAAGGCAACTGGCAAGCTGAGATGGAGGGCCATAACACCTACCTGGCCCTTGCCGAACGCGACACCGACCCGGTTCGCGCCCAGGTGCTGCGTCACCTTGCCGGCGCCGAGTGGGAGCACGCCGCTCTGTGGCACGGCCGCATCCTCGAACTCGGCGGTCCTGAGCCCGTCTACACCGGCCGCGCCCACGGCGAGGCGGACTCGCTGGCCAACCGCGCCGGCGGCGTGCGCATGGCCCTGCGGCGCCTGGAAATCGAGGAGAGCCGCCATGTAGCCAACTACGGCGAGCAGCTCAAAGCCCTCGGCGACGAGGGCTCCATCGCCATCCTCGATCACGTCATTGAGGATGAGAAGGATCACTACCGGGAGCTGGGATCGCTCATTCGCGGGCACTATACCGCACCGGCCGGCGCCCCCAAAATCGACGCCAAGGATGTTCTCAATGAACTCCTCGCCAAGCGCAACCAGGGCCGCAAACAGCCCGGCAGTTGGATCGGCGACGCCATCTACGGCGTCAACGACGGCCTCGGCGCCATCTTTGGCATCGTTTCCGGCGTCTCCGGCGCCACCGCCGGCGACAGCAAATATGTTCTCCTTGCCGGCCTCTCCGGCATGATCGCCTCCGCGCTCAGCATGGGCTCCGGCGCATACCTTGCAGCCAAGAGCGAGCGCGAAATCTACCACGCCGAGGTCATCCGTGAGCGCGATGCCATCCAGATGAACGGCCCTGAAGCCCGCGAGCTCCTCTCCCTCTACTACCAGGTCAAGGGCCTGCCCGAGGAAGACGCCCACCACATGGTCAACCACATCGCCAGCGACCCCGAGCAGTTGCTGCGCGCCCTGGCCAGCGAACGCCTCGGCTCGTCTGAGGATGCGCTTTCCAACCCCCTCGTCTCCGCCAGCTCCGGCGCGCTCTCGACAGCCATCGGCGCCTCCATCCCCATCATTCCCTTCTTCTTCATGCACGGCATTGAGGCGGTCATCGCCGCCGGGATCATCTCCCTCGCCGCCCATTTCGCCGTCGGCGCAGCCAAGAGCCTCATCACGGTCCGCTCCTGGTGGTCCTCCGGCTTCGAGATGACCGTAGTTGGCGCAGTCGAAGGCGCTGTCACCTACGGGATCGGAATCCTGCTGGGCAAAGGTGGCATGTAAGTCGGTGCAGTGCTTTATACTGATTGGCGCGTGATTGGCTGTAGGTTGATTGCGGAGGTGATCCTCTTGAATAGATGGCATTGGCGCAAAATTCTGGTTGGGGTCGCCGTGTTCCTGGTCGTGTTGGGCATAACGCCTCTGGCATATTTGTTATGGTTCGGAAGCACACACAACTTCACGCCGCTGTCGGTTCCAATATCGCTTAAGCGTGGCGAGTTTACTTCACCTTTCTTTACGACAGACTTGAACGACGATTATCAAGTAGAAATATACTTTCTCCCACATCGCACGACCCCGCTGGATCTTGACTGGAAGATCGTGGACGAGACTGGTGCACTGATTCAAAGTGGAAGTTACACAGACGATCGGCAACTGTGGGGAAACGATGCGATTCTCGATAGGCAGTTTCGGCCAAAGCGTGGATCACGCGAGAGAGTCATTGTGAACATCCATCAGGACGTTGAATCGCCTGACGCCGAAAAGGGAATGCGGAGTACCGATACGAGGCTATATGTTGGACTGCCAGAGAGAATACTGGATCAAGCCTGGGGATTGGGCCTGTACTCCGTTTGGGCTGCTGTCGTTGCCGGCACTGGAGCAATCATGCTTCTTGTCCTACTAATCCTGAGAGTGTTTCGGCGGCAGACCGAGCAAGTCAGTCACGTTCAAAGCTGATACTCAATCGACAGGACCTTGGCTTCCTCTGGGCTGAATTGCGAACACCTGGGAAAACGGCGAGTTCAGTATAGGCGCAGTTCGCAGGTGAATGCGTTAACAGTTGCTCCGTGAATGCAACCCACCGTCCCGATGTTCTCGGCAGGTTTTCAAACAAGTTTCATCGCCTCCGGATCCCATCTGACGATCACGCCGCAGTCGATACTCAGATTGCTCAGCAGCGCCGCCCCAGCCGCGCGGAACCCAAAGACCGCATCTTCCACCACCGGGTCCAGCTACTGAAGCACCGCGGCCTCATTCCGCGGTGGCTCGATTGGGCGCACAAAGGCAGCGCGGTAATGGATCAGAACCGCCGCAATCGCGATGCAGAACAAAACTGAAAAGCCAAACGAGGCACTGTACAGCATGGTCTGAAAGTGCGCCGGCAGCGGAGGCTGCGTGGGAGTCAAGGTCTGGGTCAGCTCCGCGCTGTATTGAAGCAGCAGCGAGGGACGGACGAGATAAACAACGGACTGAGCCAGCATGAGGACCATCATGGCCAGCGTCAGCCGCCGTCCCCACTCCGCCATCCGCCACAGGCCGACTCCCACAGCCAATTCCAGGGCAGCAAAGGCCAGATAGAGCGCCGCTTTCTGCCAGCCGTGCAAAAGCAATCCGAAAATCGCTCCCGGAATCGGAAGAAACACCATCAGCAGACAAGTGGCTGCCCCGAATAGGTTGAGTATGGCAATGACGGCGATCAGGAATGGCCGCCGGCTCTGCGGAGCCTCACCCATCCCGCCTGCAAACACCTCGCACACCTTTTTCCGGTTGAAGTAGACCAGCCAGGAGACACCCACGGCGCAGAGGATCAAGTAAAGGCACCCGACGACCCCAAAAATGACTCTTGTTATCGCCTGCACATTGTTGACCTGGGACGCATCCATGCCGGACGCTACCGGCAAAGGAACCACAAGGAAGAGCAGTGTAGTGAGCGCGGAAACCAGACCGATCAGCGCCAATGCGCCGCCAATCACCAGTACGGAATACCTCGCCCAGCGGCGCAAGCGGAAGAGCCCCACCGCCGTCAGGATTCCCCACACTGCCAGAGCGATAAAAAATGCGCAGAGCGCGTACATGTAGATGGGCATCCAGGTGGGCATGGGCGCACCCGCGGGCATGCCGTGAAGCCCGCCGGAAGCAATCTGCTTCCGCATAAGGGCTCCGCTGAACGCCATCATGCCGCCGATCAGCAACTGAAACAGCGATAAAAGCAGGAGAAGAACAGCGGAGAAAACTACGCCAAACGGACGCTTCACGGGATCTCCTTCGTAGCAGAGAGTTGAGGATTGCACTCTGGAAGATGAAATAGAGCCGGCACTTCCAAGTGCTTTTCCGATTACGAAGCAATATACCACCAGTATCTTGATTCGCGGCCCTTTATGTCCTGTATCCGCTCCAGGCCAAGTATTCGGGACCGCCCGGCAGGGGGAGACTGAGCCTCATTTGACCCAAACAGCCCATCGCAGCCGTGGAGATAAGTTCCATTCATACGGCGATTTCGGTAGCTGGCGTAGACCGATCGGAATTCGGCGGGTGCGCCGGAGGTAATGCAAGCTACCGTCCTCACGTTATGAGCAGGCCGTCACACCAGCTTCATCGCCTCCGGATCCCACTTCACGACTGCCCCGCGCTCCATGCTCAGATTGCTCAGCAGCGCCGCCCCAGCCGCGCGGAACCCAAAGACCGCATCTTCCACCACCGGCTGCCGCGACCGCACCGCCCAAAAGAAGTTCTTCAAGTGGTCATAACTGTCGCTGTATCCGGCAGGCGCGACATACTTCTCGAATCCCACCGGCGGCTCTCCTTCCGGGTTCACAAGCGGATACTTCTTCCGGTATTCGTCAAGAAATTGCTTCTGCGTAGCTTCAGTGAAGCTGCCGATCATATAGCCCGGCTCCTTTTCGCGCGGCACGCGGTTTACGCTCACCGAGTTCCCGCCAATCTCCATCGTCCCTTCCGAGCCCGTGAAGAGCAGCCCTTCGCTCTCTTCCCCGCCGTCCACAAAGTTGACGTGCAGGCTCAGGTTGAACCCCTCCGGGTAGTCGAACAGCCCCAGCATCACGTCCGGCACATCCCGCCCATCCTTCCAAAAGCGCAGCCCGCCGGTCGCCATCCCGCGCGTCGGCCCATGCGATCCGGTAATGAAGTGCGTTCCGCTAAATAGATGCACAAACAGGTCGCCTGCCACTCCGCTCCCATACGCCTTCCACTTGCGCCACTGGAAAAACTGCTCCGCATTGAAAGCAATCTTCGGCGCGGCGCCCAGAAACCGCGGCCAGTCGCATGTCTCCGGCGACGCATCCGGAGGAACCGTGTAGTTCCACGCGCCCATCGACGAATTCCGATCCCACCGCGCGGTCACCATGTTGAGCTTTCCGATCGCACCGGCGGCCAGCAGTTCCTTAGCTTTGGCGTAGATCGCCGAACTCACCCTCTGGCTGCCCACCTGCAGAATCCGCTTCGTTGCCCGCGCCGTCTCAATCATCTCCGGCCCATCGGCATACAGATGGATCATCGGCTTCTCGCAATACACATCCTTGCCAGCCTTCATCGCATCCACACTGGCTTTCTTGTGCCAGTGGTCCGGCGTGCCGACGATCACCGCGTCGATGTCCTTGCGCGCCAGAATCTCTCCGTAGTCGCGCGTCGTAAAAATGTCGTCGCCCCACAGTTCCTTGCTGTGCTCAAGCCGCCCGTTGTAGCAGTCCGCCACCGCAATCAGCTTCACCCCCGGAACCCGCAGCGCCGTCTTCGTATCTCCCTGGCCCTGGCCGCCCGCGCCGATCAGCGCAATTTGGATGTGATCGTTGGCCGCAACCGGCCGCCCAGCCTCACTTTGAACCGCCGCCAGCGCATGAAGCCGCGCTCCCAGCAGCGTTCCCGTTGTTGCCGCTCCTGCCGCCTTCAGAAACCCCCTCCGATTCAAAGCCTGCACTCCAGCACCTCACCCTCTGAATTTTCTTGCCGTCTGCAACGATACACCGCGAAGGGACCTAACCTCATCCGCGCCCTAAGCCAATACAATGGTTTCGGCCTCTGCCGCCGAGGAATCGACCTTCCATGCTCAAAAAACCTCTTTGCCTTCTCGCCTTAGCCTTCGCGCTCCCCTCCATCTCCTCAGTGGGCCAAACCGCTCCTGCAATCGCAGCGCCCTCCGTTCAGGTCATCGTGGAGAAAGACGTCGCCATGCAGACCCGCGACGGCGTAACCCTCCGCGCCGACATCTACCGCCCCGCCGCCGACAGCAACTATCCCGTCCTGCTCACCCGCACTCCCTATAACAAGGACAACTTCGCCTCGTTCGGCCAGAAGGGCGCAGCACGCGGCTTCATGGTCGTAGTCCAGGATGTCCGCGGCCGTTTTACCTCTGACGGCGAGTGGTACCCCTTCAAGCACGAGATCGAAGACGGCTACGACACCGTGGAATGGGCCGCCGCGCTGCCCCACTCCAACAGCAAAGTCGGCATGTTCAGCGGCTCCTATGTAGGCGCAACGCAAATGCTCGCCGCCATTGGCCATCCTCCCCATCTGGCCGGAATCTGTCCCGTCGTCACCGCCAGCAACTACCACGAAAACTGGACCTACCAGGGCGGCGCATTCGAGCAGTGGTTCAACGAGTCATGGACCTCAGCCTTGGCCCAAGACACGCTCCACCGCCGGGTTGCGGAAGCGAACAATGCGCTGATCGGCAGCACCGTTCTCCCCCTCAAGCAGTACCCCGTCTTCAACGTGTCCAATGGTCTCGATGGCCAGGGCCTGACTCGCGCGCTTGCTCCCTACTTTCTCGATTGGCTCGATCACCCGGCCTATGACAGCTACTGGAAGCAGTGGTCCATCGAGGAGAACTACCAGAACATTCAGGTTCCCTCGCTCACCATCGCGGCTTGGTACGACATCTTTCAGGGCGGCTCAATTCGCAATTACCTGGGACTCAAGGCCCATGCCGGCAACGAGGCAGCCCGCACGCAGCAACACCTGCTCGTCGCCATCGGCGGCCATTCCGGTTGGAGCCGCGCGGTCGGCACCGTCGATTTCGGCCCCGATGCGCCTTTTGATGAAAACGCCGTCACCCTGGATTGGTACGACTACCTCTTCCAGGGCAAGCAGAATCAGTTCGCCACAGACAAGCCGGTCACCATTTTTGTCATGGGCAAGAACGAGTGGCGCAATGAGGCCGCCTGGCCGCTGGAGCGTGCCAAGCCCACACGCTACTTGCTCCACTCCTCCGGCAACGCCAACACCGCCTCGGGCGACGGCGGGCTCTCCACCACAGCCTCGCACTCTGAAGCCGCCGACACCTACGTCTACGACCCCGCCAATCCCGTCCCCACCGTGGGCGGTCCTTTATGCTGCGACGCCGTTCACCTTGCCCCCGGTCCGAGAGACCAGCGGCAGGTCGAGGCCCGTCCCGATGTCCTCGTCTACTCCACGCCGCCCCTCGAAGAAGACATCGAAGTTACCGGCCCCATAACTCTGGACTTATTCGCCAAATCCTCAGCCGTCGACACCGACTTCACCGGCAAGTTAGTCGATGTAACTCCGGATGGCGCCGCGATCAACCTGACTGAAGGCATTCTGCGCGCCCGCTATCGCGAATCGATGAGCACGGCCAGTCCCATCGTCCCCGGCCAAGTTTACGAGTACAAGATCGATCTCTGGTCCACCAGCAATGTCTTCCTCAAAGGGCACAAGATCCGCGTAGAAGTCAGCAGCAGCAACTTCCCGCGGTTCGACCGCAACCTCAACACCGGCAAGGACGCGAGCACGGATGCAACGATGGTGAAAGCCACCAACACCATCCTTCACGACCAGCAACACCCCAGCGCGCTAATCCTGCCCGTGGTGCCAAAATAGGTGCGCCGGAAGCCAGGCGGAGATACGACAGCGGGTGTCCCAGGTCTGAAAATCCAGGCCTGGGGCGCCCATCCGTTTGGTGAAGAATTGAGATGTAGGCCACACGCCTCATTCACCTGCGAGATGTGCCAGATAATAAGCAGGCGAGACCACTGTCACTCCATTGCGTAATGGTTTCGGAAAGTGCTTGAGATTTCCTGTCACAAGCCAGGCCCCGGCTGCGTGCGCCAGGGCGATAAAGGGAGTGTCTTTCGGGTCGGGACAAGCATAAGGCCATGATACTGGGTCTGATACAGGGTCTGGAAGCCGCATGCTCTCCTCAATCAAATACTCCAACCAAAGAGGAGGAAACCCGTAACGATGGAACTTGGCACGCCGGACAACTTCCCGGTATTCTGCCGCGACTCTTGGACTGGTCACGATATGAATCATGCCACTCAACACCAGACCGGCAACGATCTTTGCAGGTGGTCCGACGGGACTGATACCGGCAGAGACGATTACGTTGGTGTCGAGAACAATCAAGCGCATTCCGACTCATCCTCAGGGGATCTGCGAATGCGGCTTATTTCTGCTTCAATATCTTCGTCGCTTGCCAGACTGGCTCCTGACTCTTCAGCAAGACGCCATCCCTCTCGCAAGCTGGCCAGCGCCATCGCACGCCGAAGTTCGCGATCTTCCTTAACAACATCGCCAAAGACAGGGACCAAGAAGAATGCAGGGCCATTCTGGCCAACCAGAAGAGTGGTTTCTCCCGCAGGGACTTCCTTCAGAGCCTTGACCCCGCGAGTTCTGAACTCACGCAGTGAAACTTGACGCATAGAGCACCCCCGAGACTTAGTGTAGCCATATTGGCTACACTAAGTCAATTAAGCCATCATGCAAACCAACCCCCAACCTGTAGTGGCCGGTGGCGTGAAGCAAATGCCCATACTATCGATTGTTCTTGATGGCGTTACCTGACTAGCTGACCTGCCGATTCGCCAAGTGCCACTAACTCCCGCGCCGCCTTCCGCCCCAGCCGAATGCAATCCGGAATTCCGATTCCGTCGTATGCATTTCCGGCCAACCGCAGTCCCGGCAGCCCCGCGACCCGCGCCGCAATGCGCTCCACCCGCTGCCGATGGCCTACGGCATACTGCGCCATCGCCCGGCGCCACCGCGAAACCTGCGTATGTTCCGGCTCCATCCCCAGCCCAATTACGTTCTCGCCCAGGATTTCCGCCAGCTCCCGCCGCACCCGCGCCACCAACGACTCGTCCGATTCCGCCAGCAGCGCTTCATTCTTCATTCCGCCCAAAAACGCCCTCAACACCGCTGTCTCCGGCGGCGTCCGCCCGAGAAACTTGCGATGCACAAAGGTGCAGGCCAGCATCGCCCGCCCTTCGCTGGCCGGCACCAGGAAGCCAAACCCATCCGGCAGCCGCCCCAGCTTCGTCTCGTCGTAAATCAGGTTCACGGTAATCGAAGACGAGTAAGGAATCCCCCCCAGTTCCTCGCCCAGTGCCGCGTCCACCGGCCCCAGCAGCACGCCCGCAGCCCACGCCGGCGAGGCCACAATCACCGCATCGTAAAACTCGGCGTTCCATCCCGCCGTAACCATCCAGCCGTGCGCAACCTTTTCCAGCCCGCTCACCGGCAAAGCCAGCCGCACCGCCGCCGGATTGAGCCGCGCGGCAAGAGCGTCGACCAACTGCTTCATCCCGCCCCGCAGCGTCGTAAAAACTCCCCTTGGCGCGACAGGCTGAGCACCGCCCGCTGCGTTCGCCGGGCGCGCAGCCCCATTCTTCCGCGCGGCCGCCCTGGCACGCATCTTCCGGTGCGCCGCCAACATGCCTCGCGTCAGCGACCCGTATTCGCTCTCCATCTCGACCAGCCGCGGCAGCACCATCCGCGCGCTCAGTTGCGCCGCGTCCCCGCCAAAAATCCCGCTCAGCAGAGGATCGGCCAGCCTGTCCACGACCTCCGCGCCAAAGTGCCGCTGCACCAGCGCCGCCACAGCCTCATCCGCCTCGCCGCTCGGCCGCGGAGGATGCAGCAGCTCCAGCCCCATCCGCAATTTAGTTGTCCAACTGAACAGCCGTGTCGTCGCCGTAGGAATCAGCTTCGTCGGCACCAGAAACATCAGCCCATCCGGCAGCGCCACTAGCCGGTTTTTCACCACAATATAGGTCTTTCGCGCCGCATCGTTTGAGGGGATCAACTCCGCACCGAGTCCCAGCTCCCGGCACAACTCCGCCGCCGCCGGCTTCTCCGTCAAAAACGAGTCCGGCCCCCGCTCCAGCACCGCGCCGTCCACCATCTCCGAATTCAAGACGCCACCCAGCCGCTCCCCCGCCTCATACAGCGTGTACTCCACCCGCGCACCTGCCGCACGCGCCTTCTCCAGCTCAAAAGCAGCCGCCAGCCCCGCAATGCCACCGCCAATGATTGCCGTCCGCATCCCCGCCGTCCGCCTTTCTAACCCCATCCCACCATTACACCAGTTCCCGCCAGCACCCGCAGGTCAGCTGGCGCAAACTTCCGGATTCACCCAAGAATCAGGGCCCAAAGAATTAGAATCAAGGACTTGGCCATATGTTGCATGTGATTTAAATCACATCAAGACTTGTCATTCAATCCGGTTCGTCGGCCCCAGCATCCGCGCCGGCGTCCCGCTCTAGTATTACTTGTGAAGACCGATCCATACTGCATGAGGGTCCAACTGCACGTATGCAAGGAGTAGCAATGCGCATCGTCGACCTGCGTGAAATCACAGCGCCGATCTCAAGCCCGATTGCCAACGCATACATCGACTTTTCCCGGATGACCTGCTCCCTGGTCGCCGTCGTCACAGATGTCGTTCGCGATGGCAGGCCTGTCGTCGGCTATGGATTCAACTCCAACGGGCGCTATGGCCAGGGCGGACTCATCCGCGAGCGTTTTGCGCGCCGCCTTCTGGATGCCCCGCCGGCAAGCCTGCTGAACGACGCCGCCGACAATCTGGACCCCGACCGCATCTGGGCAGTGCTCATGCGCAACGAGAAGCCCGGCGGGCATGGCGAGCGCAGCGTCGCGGTGGGCACCATCGATATGGCGGTGTGGGACGCCGTGGCGAAGATCGCCGGCATGCCGCTCTTCCGTCTGCTTGCAGAGCGTCACGGCGTGCAGCCCGACTCGCGCGTCTTTGTCTATGCCGCGGGAGGCTACTACTATCCCGGCAAAGACCTGACTGCCTTGCGCGAGGAGATGCGCAGCTATCTGAACCGCGGATTCACTGTCGTGAAGATGAAGATCGGCGGCGTCAGCATCGCTGAAGATCGCGAACGCATCGAAGCGGTACTTGCGGAAATTGGCAGCGAGGCCCAACTTGCCGTGGATGCGAATGGCCGCTTCAATCTTGAGACCGCGATTGCCTACGCGAAGATGCTGCGCGAGTATCCTCTCTTCTGGTACGAGGAGGCGGGCGATCCTCTCGACTACGGGTTGCAGGCGGCTTTGGCGGAGTTCTACCCCAACCCCATGGCCACCGGAGAAAATCTCTTCAGCCATCAGGATGCGCGGAATCTGCTGCGCTATGGCGGCATGCGCCCCGATCGCGACTGGCTTCAGTTCGACTGCGCCTTGTCCTACGGCCTGTGTGAATATCTGCGCACGCTGGAGGTACTGAAGACCGCCGGCTGGTCGCCGCGCCGCTGCATTCCGCACGGCGGTCACCAGATGTCCCTCAACATCGCAGCCGGCCTCTCACTCGGCGGGAATGAAAGCTACCCCGACCTGTTCCAACCCTATGGCGGATTTCCAGATGGCGTCCGCGTCGAGGCCGGCTACATCACCATGCCCGATCTGCCCGGCATTGGTTTCGAGGGCAAAGCCGATCTGATCCGCGTCATGCGAGCCCTTGCGGAGTAACCAAAGATGCCTGCAAAAGTCGTCCCCACCGCCGCTCCGGCTCGTCGCCGCTCCCTCCTGGGACCGTTGTGGCTGCAGGTGCTGGTGGCCATCGTGCTCGGCGTTCTCGCCGGAGTGTTTTTCCCCCATCAAGCAGTCTCACTCAAGCCGCTCGGCGACGGATTTGTCCGGCTCATCCGCATGACGCTCGCGCCCATCATCTTCGCCAGCGTCGTCATTGGCATCGCTAAAATGGGCGACCTGAAAGAAGTGGGACGCGTCGGGGCCAAAGCCCTGGTTTACTTTGAGGTCGTCTCCTCCGTTTCGCTGCTTATGGGCCTGATCGCCATCAACCTCCTCCACCCCGGCCGAGGAATGAACATCGATCCCGCCACGCTCGATGTGCAAGCCATCGCCAGCTACACCGCGTCAGCTCAGCACTTGACTCTTGTCGGCTTTCTGCTCAACATCATTCCTTCCAGCATCGGCGATGCCTTTGTCAGCGGCAACATTCTCCAGATCATTCTCTTCAGCGTGCTCTTTGGACTGGCGCTCTCGCAGTTCCGCGACGCCGCGCGCCCGCTCGTCAACATGCTCGATCTCTTTCTCCGCGGCATGTTCGGCATCGTGCGCTTTGTCATGCGCCTGGCGCCCATAGGAGCCTTCGGCGGCATGGCCTACACCATCGGCCAGTATGGCCTGCGCAGCCTCAAGCCCCTGGCGCTGTTCACCGCCGAAGTATGGATCGTCTCCATCCTCTTTGTAGTGGTCGTGCTCGGCGTCATCGCCCGCGCAGCCGGCTTCAGCCTGTTCAAACTCCTGCGCTATTTCCGCGAAGAGATCCTCATCACGTTTGGCACATCCTCGTCGGAAGCGGTCATGGCGCCATTGATGCTCAAGCTTGAGCAACTCGGCTGCGAGCAATCCATCGTCGGCATGGTCATGCCCGCCGGTTATACCTTCAACGCCGGTGGAACCGCCATCTATCTCAGCATGGGCGCAATCTTCATCGCCCAGGCCACCAATACGAACCTCAGTCTCGCTGACCAGATCGTGGTTCTTCTCGTACTCATGCTTACGTCCAAAGGATCGGCCGGAGTCGCCGGAGCGGGCTTTGTCACCCTGGCTGCCACGCTGGCCACCATGCACCAGATCCCCGCCGCGGGCCTGGTTCTGCTGCTAGGCGTCGAGCAGTTCACCAACGCAGCGCGCGCCGTCACCAACATCATCGGCAACGGCGTCGCAACCATCGTCATCGCCAAGTGGGAGCGCGCCTTCGACGGCCAACGGGCCACGCTCATCCTCAATGGCGCTTCACCGAATCCCGAAACCGCTAGACCATCAGCCCCGCAATCGTTCGCATCGGCAGAACCAAACGCATCGCCTCCGGCAGTTGAATGAATCCATGCGCCCGATAAAACCGCGCAGCCCGCTCGTCGATCGCATCCACCACAACCATCGAGGAGCCCACCACGCCGGCATTCTCATAGGCCTTGGCAAGCGCCTTCGCCAACAGCACGGAACCCAACCCACGCCCTTGAAGCGTACTGCCGACAGCAAGCCGCCCCATCAACGTCGCGCTCACCACGGGGTACCGGGGAAGATGCTTCTGCGCCGCCTCAGGAACAGTTCCGGGTGAGAGCCTGTAGGCGCAAAGCGTAAAGTAGCCCGCAATCGTGCCTGGAGAGTCTTCCGGAACCAGAATGAAAACCGCATTGGCCTTGCGGCGCATGTCCTGCGAGGCCTGTGTCTTCAGATACACATCCAGGCTCTCCACGCCGCAACTGAACCCGGCCCGCTCGTGGTGTTTGCCGAGCAACTCAAGCCGGTAAAGAACCTCTCCCGCCTGCCCCATCAGGAGACGGCCCGCTCCTCAGCCAACCGAAATGCCCGCCGCAGCCGCTCATTGGGTTCTGGAGCATGAACCAGCGCGTCGAAGAACACTTCGCGGTCCCGCTCTGAAAGAACCAGGCTCTCATGCCGTGTAATCGTCTCCCGCGTCGCCTGCGTGAGCGCCGTCAAACAGAAATCCGTTACACTCCGCCGCTCCAGTGCCGCGGCGTGCTCCACCTGCTTCTTCGTCTCCGCATCCACACGAAAACCGAGCCTCATCCCGCGTGTGCGCCTTTCTCCTGTTTCCACTAATGCGGGGCTCTGGGTCATAAGGGTCTCTCCTTCGCGTTGCGCTCAATAAGAGTGTACGTCCATTGGCTGTCTTGTGCCCATTCGTCATGGAACTTCGACGTTTGGACGCACATCCTACCTTATTCCAAGAGTTTCACTGGCTCGCCGGGCGATGGCAGAAAAAGCCCTTAGCCGCTAAGAAATAGCCCCTGTGGAAATCACTTGGCCCACTGCCCAAAACTAAGGTGCCGGGCACGAAACCCGGCCGCATGCGATAGGCTCATAGATGTATGGAAATTACCTGCACACGCTGCCACCAGACCGTCCAGGACGAGAACTGCTACTGCCCTAACTGTGGGCTGCCGCGACTGGTCTACTCGGCAGAAGGCGCCCCGGGCCTGCCTCAGCCTGAGCGCTGGAATGAGCCTGTGCGGGATGCAAGCACCATCAACTGGAAGCCGGCCATCCGCGCCGCCGTCACGCTGGCGCTTCCTGCCGGATTGTTGTGCTCCATGTTTTCCCCGGTGAGTATCTTTGGGTTTCTCTTGATGGCGATGGCCGCGGCCTGGGCGGTTGTGCTTTACGTGCGCAGCCAGCGTCCGGCCTGGATCACCGTAGGAGCCGGCGCACGGATCGGACTGGTCACCGGGCTGATGGGAAGTTGGATGGCCGCCGCAACCACCGGCGTCACCCTGTTTGCCATGCGGTTCTTCATGCATCAGGGCAAGTTTTTCGACGATTTCTGGCAGGATTTTGTGAACCAGCAGATGACCCAACAATGGACATCGATGGGCGTTGACGCACAGACCATCGCACTCACAAAAGCATGGCTTCTGGCTCCCGAAGGACGGGCGGGCTCGATGCTGAGCGCCATTCTTTTCCTCGCCGTTGGCTTGCTTTTCTTCGCAGTCGGCGGCGGTGCTTTAGGCGCGCGGCTGCTGGCCCGCACGCGCCGGCCAGAAATCTAGGAACTCGTTGAAACAGGTCCCGCACTTGCTTTGAAAGGGCGCGGCTTTAGCCATTGCGCCGCTAACTCAAAGCACGATGGAGGCGCTGGCCGGCCCTCTGACTCTGCGCGTATACATGGGCGATGACTGCAAGGGGACGCTCTATCAGGATGACGGCGCCTCCCATGATTTCAAACAGGGAAAGTTTCTGCGAATGGATAGCACTTGTTCCGTGGAACGCGACATGCTGCACGTCCATGTGGGGCCGCACCAGGGAAGCTACAGTGCATGGTAGTCGGAAACCGCCGCCCTAAAAAGGCTTGGCAGATGGCATCTGGAACCAGTCCCCGCAACCAGAGCATCATGGGCCTGCCTGGCCAAACTAATCACCCTGCTTGAAGAAAACGCGGCTGACGTTGGAGCCATGAATGCTGGCGTGGCAAGTCAGGCACGACTGGGATTGAGCTGCTTGGTTGTGATACGGACCGGCAGGCGTGAAGGTGGTAAAGTTCGGCGATGGAGAGTGGCACTGGAGGCAGATGGCGTCCACGTTGGCGCGGTTGAGCAGGTGTGGATTAGGCCCTCCGTGCGGGAAGTGGCAGGCAGTGCAACCCTCGGTCTTCACGACGGCGTGCTCATAGACGAACGGACCAGCCATTTCGGTGTGGCACTTGACGCAAAAGGCGTCCTGCTCGATGGCCGGCTTGAGGCCCTTCTTCTTGTAGGCGCCGTGCGGGTCGTGACAGTCAGAGCACTGAACCAGTCCCTCATTCACTTTGTGGTGGAAGGGCATGGAGAATTGCGGCTTAATTTCGGTGTGGCACTGGTAGCAGAGGGTAGGCTGAGGAGCTTTTAGCAGGGACTCCACCTTGCTGTGGTGAATGTCGTGGCAGCCGATGCAGCTTACGTTGCCCTCGGCGTGGGCCGAATCGTCAAGGCTCCGGTGCTTTGCCAGGTGGCACTCCAGGCACTTGGCGTCCACTTCCTTGGTGGTTCCATTGGCGGGGTTGAAGATCTTGGCTTTGTCGCCGCTTTCCACATGTGCTTGGCCCGCGCCATGGCAATCCTCGCAACTGACCCCGTTGCGGCCGTGCATCTTCGTCGTCTTGGAATGAGGATTGTTGGCGAAGTCCTCGGCAACCTCTTTATGGCAGGTGGCGCAAACGTCGGCGCCCACGAAATCCCCAGGAGCCGTGTCCTTCGCCTGCGCCGTGGCCGTTTTGCCGGCAGCATCGGCTTTCGTCGCGGAAGTGGCCAGAGCGTTGGCGGACAGGATGCTTGCGCCCAGCATCAACATCAAACAAGATCGCAGTCCCGGCAATTTTCCGAGACCCGTACCAATCGGCAATCGCGTTACAGGCCGATCTCGATGCATGAATCCTTCCCGGCTTCCCATGATACCTTTGCTGAGAACAACTGGCTAGTTCTTTGGCCGTATGAAAATGTTCCTTTTGGAAATGTAGCGCCGGCCTCCTGGCCGGCTGTAGCGTGGGCCTCCCGGCCCACGTTCGTTCATTGGATAGAACATCTTCATCCGGTCACGGACCTAGTCCGGTAAGCGCTTGTTGCGTCCTTTACATTCATACCGCGCAATATCTCATACCTGCAAAATGACGATGGAGCGTGGTCTTCAATACTTGAATAGTGCAACGATCGCAACGAGCATCGGCAGAGCCAGCATTTCGGCCATAAGATTCAGGTCGATCGCAAGTGTCGTACCTCCCTGCATCGAACAGAGAAGAGCGAGCGAACCTCGAGCAATCGCCAAGTGTGTCACTGGTTCCCCTCCGGTGAAGATGGGCTGCCGAGCTCAACTGGCGCCAAGCATTGCCGCTATTGGCGATCTCGCGTGCTCGTTTGAAGCGACCGGGAGTGTCACCGTGATCTGCGCGCCGCCGCTCTCGCGGTTGCATGCCGTGACGGTCCCGCCATGAGCGCGCGCGACTGCATCGATAAATGCAAGGCCAAGCCCGTGGCCGTTCGACTCTCTTCCTTTCACTCGGCGCTCAAACAGATGAGGCATGACTTCCGGAGAAAACCCCGGTCCATCGTCTTCAAAAACCAGCGTCATTGCCTCATCTTCCATTTGCAGTCGAATCGTCACCGTGCAGGCTGCGTGGAGGTGCTTCAGTTCGTTGTCAAAGAGATTTGCAATCATGCGATGGATCAGGGCTTCATCCGCTTCAATCTTCAGCGAACCAACGCTGCGGAGTCTGATCTTCAGGCCTTTTTCAGCCATGCTCGGCTCGTAGAGATCGGTCATGACTCTGAGCAGCTCATCCAGGTCAATCTCACTGCGGGTGAGTCGAAGCGCATCCGCCTTGGCCTCGGCCACATCCAGTGATTTGTTCAAGAAATCGGTCAGGCGATCCAGTTCCTCAATCGCGGAAACGATGGGCTCGGCCTGTTCGCCTTGTGTGGCGGCCGACAACGACATCTCCAGCTTTCCGCGAATTGCGGTGAGCGGGCTGCGCAGGTCATGCGCAAGCGAATCCGTGATGGTGTGCAACTGGTGAATGGAACTCTCTATGCGGTCGAGCATCCGATTCAGGGTCAGGGCCAGGTGGCCCACTTCGTCGTTTCGTTCAGTCGTAGGCACCCTGGCGTTCAGATCGGCATGGCCGATTCTCGAAGCGGCCTCGGTAATCCTCCGCACGTGACTCAGCATGCGCCGGGTGGTAAAGAAAACAATTCCGAAACCGAAAAGAACCAGCAGCAGCCAAAGAAGAAAGAATCGAACGCGCAGGCTCCCCAGCACGCGCAACTCATCCCGTTCCGACAGCCCCAGGTAGATGTAGCTGCCATCGTCGATGCGCGTAGAAGCCACGCGAAAAGGAACTTCGAACCCTTGGACATGCAGGTCCGTTGGGTGGTCGGGCACAATTCTGTGTGCCTGGATCGCCTTCAGATTCGCCTCGCCTGTCCCCGCGCCAACCCAGAGCTTCAGTGAGCCATCGTCGCCGGCCTGCAGGAAAAATACCGAGTCGTTCGATCGGCTTTCCGACAGATCCCTGTTGGGCACTTCTTTGCCTGCCAACTCGGCGACTTCTCCAACAACCCGGTCGTAGAGAGCGTTTTTCGGAGTCCGCTCGGCGACATCGGCCAGCACTTCAACCTCTCCCGAAAGCCATGCGTCGCTGCGCCGCTGAATATCGTCGGCGACAAAGCGATGAAGAAAGACGAAGACCAGCATGGTTCCACAGGCAAACGCCAGCGTTGCCCACAATGAGATGCGCCACGCGGCACTGTGCATGATGGGCTTAGCGGTCTTTGAGGACATAGCCTACTCCTCGCAGTGTTCGAATCAGCGGCTGCTGTCCGTTGCCATCGACCTTTCCCCGCAGGCGATAGATGTGAACGTCCACGACGTTGGTGTCCGGCTGGATGCGCATACCCCAGACCTTGTCGAGAATCATCGAGCGCGTTACAACGCGGCCTGCGTTCCGGCAAAGATACTCCAGCAAAACAAATTCCTGTTGGGTCAATTGCAGGATTTCATCGCCTCGCGAAGCCTCTCGCCTGAGAAGATCCAACTCAAGGTCCAATACGCGCAGCCGGGTTGCGTCGCTTGCCGCGGGACTGTTGCGCTTGAGCAAGTTGCGAAGCCTGGCCAGCAACTCCGCAAGCGCGAAGGGCTTGGTCAGGTAATCGTCTCCGCCTTGCTCCAGGCCCCGCACCCTGTCATCGACACTGCGGCGCGCCGACAAAATCAGCACAGGCGCGCGGACCCCTAGTTGCCGCAGCCTGAGGATCAAGCTGATCCCATCCATGTCAGGCAGGCCAAGGTCCACGATGAGTATGTCGAAAGGGACATCGATCGCCAACCGCTCGGCTGTCTTGCCGTCAGCCGCCGCTTCCACCTGATAGCCAGCCTCCTCCAGCGAAGATCGCAGGAAGCTTTGAATATCGATTTCGTCTTCAACGAGCAGAAGCCGCATGTGGGGATATTAGTGCATTTCAGCGGAATTTTCACAGGTTAGCGGCATCGGGAAATTATTGCGTTCGCAAAAGCCGCTCCCGTATCCGCCAGATGAACGCTTTGTCATCTCAGCGTTGGCCTTTTGTCATCCTGCTCTACTATGCTGGAGAAGAGCCATTCAATGCGTTCCGCACCCCCCTGCATGGTTTCAGAAAGAATGAACAAATCGTCATTTGTGAAGACGTGATTTTCCGCTTTCCATTGACGCCCCGCATCCGTCTCACTCTTGAATCGCAAAGCCCAAGGCTGAGTTGGGAGACCACAAGTGAAACCCCCCAGCGCCCACCGTATCTTGAACAGCAAGAAGACAACAGGATGAGGACAAGCGTGCCAGCGGCACAATGTATGAACACACTGAACACAGAGCAATTCGCGGATGCATTCAATACTTTTCTGCCGCTGCCGGCTGGCCTTGACCCTCCCTTCGAGGAGTCAATTCGCTATGTGTTCGACAATCCGGGCAGCCTGGTCCGGCCGCGTATGGTCTTCCAGGTGGCGACGGCGTACGGCCTGGATGCGGCTCCCGCCAAAGACCTGGCCATCGCGTTTGAATACTTCCACACTGCATCGCTGGTCTTCGACGATCTTCCCTGCATGGACAATGCCTCGGACCGTCGCGGAGTTGCGTGTGTTCATTTCGCGTTCGGCGAGGCGGGCGCGATTCTTACCGCCCTTGCCCTCATCAATCGCGCCTACGCGCTCAGTTGGCGGGCGGTCGCGGCATCTTCGCAGCAAGGTCAGCCGCGCGCACTGGCCTACATTGAGCAGTGTCTCGGCGTCCAGGGGCTGCTGAACGGGCAGAGCCTCGACTTGCATTATGCAACCTTGCCGCACAACCGGGAGACGACCGAGAGGGTTGCGCGGGGCAAGACGGTTTCGTTGATCCGCCTTACGCTGGTTCTGCCCGCCATGCTGGGCGGAGCTTCTGAGCGCGAGATTCAACTCCTGGAGCGGATTGCGCTTTACTGGGGCCTCGCGTACCAGATGGTCGATGACCTGAAGGATTTGCTTGCGAGCACGGCAGAAGCCGGAAAGACGGTTGCCCGCGACATGCTGCTTGACCGGCCAAACGTTGCATCGGTCATGGGAATTCCCGGCGCCGTCCATCGCCTCACAAGGTTTCTCCATCTCGGCGACCGGACGCTCGGCCACCTTCTGAAATCAAGGCCGGAAATGACCTTCCTTGAAAAGCTCCGCGGCGACCTGGAGGAGGAGCTTGACCGGGTTACTCAAAACGCCTGCGTCATGCCTTCGGGAGAGCAGCGGTGATCTTTCTCAAGCTGATCGTGACCAATCTGCGCCGCCATCGCATCCGCTCGTTCATCAGTGTTGCGGGCATCGCCTTCAGCGTTGCCGCCATGCTCACGGTGGTCACCATCCTGCAAGGAGCCATCGGTATGTTTTCCGGCATCCTGTCTAGCGACAGCGAAATCATTGTGTTTGAGCGCAACGTCTCCGATCTCTTCTTCAGCGCCGTTCCCGCCGCGGCCGTGGAGGAGATTGCAGGCTGGCCGATGGTGTTGCACGCCGATCCGGTGCTGTTTGGAATTGTGTCCAGCGCCGACCACCCCATCATTACCTGCTTTGGCGTGACCGCTGACGACGCCCGCATCCGCAAGGCGACCTGGCTCCAGGGCGATCGCCTCGCGTTTGCGCAGCACGCCGACGATGTTGTTCTTGGTGAGCGGGCTGCGGAGTTCCTGGGTGCGAGACTCGGCGAACAGGTGCCAATCGGGCATGGGGTCTTTCACGTGATCGGAATTCTGAAGACGGCAAATGGGTTTGAGGACGGCGGCGTATTCATGCCGCTCAACTCCGCGCAGGCATTCTTTCACAAGGAAGGCACTTCGTCGGTCATCACCATCAAGCTGCGCAACAAGGACGACGCCACCGCATTCAAGAGCATGGTCAAGGCAAGGTATCCAAACCTGATTGGCCTGGAGGATGCGGAGTTCACCCGATCCTACTCTCAGTTCAAGATTCTCAAGGCTACGGCCTGGGCAGTGGGCGGGTGCGGTCTGCTGCTGGGCGGCCTGGGCGTTGCAAACACCATGATCATGTCGGTGTTTACGCGCATTCGCGAGATTGCAATCCTGCGCGTCAACGGTTTCTCTCATCTGCAAATTGCCGCCATGATCTTTGGCGAGTCCGCGGTTGTGTCTCTCCTGGGAGCGGTGTTGGGATTGCTCGCCGGAACTTGCCTTCTGTTCATCCTCAAGCAGGTTCCCGCTCTTCACGGCTATGTCGACGTATCCGTTCAACCTTTCGTTATGCTGATCGTGATCTTGCTTGCCTTGAGCACTGGAATCGCCGGTGCGCTCTACCCCGCGGCATATGCCATGCGCATCCGAGCGGTGGAGGCGCTGCGCTTCGAATGAATCTTTCTACGATGCAAGTGAGCAGTCGGGATCGCATTGTCCTTCGCGCTGAAGATGTGTGGAAGAGCTATGACGATGGAGCGATCGCAGTTCTAAAGGGCGTCAATTTCGAAGCCATCGAGGGCAAGACAACCGCGCTTTGCGGCCCATCGGGCTGCGGCAAGAGCACCCTTCTTCACTTGTTAGGCGGCCTGGATTCGCCCGACCGGGGACGAGTGACGGTCTACGGCGTGGAGATCGATCGCAAATTCAACCTGTTGCGTTTGCTCAGGCATGAGGTGGGCTTTGTGTTTCAACTTCACAACCTGATTCCGGATCTGACGCTGGAAGAGAATTGCCTCATCCCTACGGTTGCCGCGGGAACCGATCGGCGAATCGCGCAGGCACGCTTGCGCCAGCTCGCCGATCGAACCGGCCTCACCCATCGCCTCGGCCAACGCATTCAGAAACTTTCTGGCGGAGAGCGGCAGCGCACAGCGCTCTGCCGTGCGCTGATGAATAAGCCGAAGATCCTGTTGGCGGACGAGCCCACCGGCTCACTGGATGAGGGATCGAGTGCAACGGTCTTTGAGTTGTTGCTCGAAATTGTAGCCAGCGAAGGAGTGACCCTGGTGATGGCCACGCACGATCGCAGTCTGGCTGAGCGCTGCGACCGGCTTCTGGAGATGCGCGATGGAAGGATTCATGAAGCTGAAAACGCTCGATGAGCTTGCGCCTGGCCGCCGCGCTCCGCAGGTTGTTGCCGGCGCTGCATGGCACAGCTTGTTATGGCTCGTCACTGCGAATGCCATCGGAGTGTTGATCGCGATCCTTCTGCTGTTTCCCGCTCTGAACCGGCAGCTAGGCGAGTGGACTTACGGCCGCTGGATCATGGTGCACATGAATCTCGAGCTCTACGGCTGGACCAGTCTTCCGCTGGTCGGCCTCTTGTTCAGGGTCTACGGCGCAGACCGCGGACCCGCGGCGGAGTGGTGCAGGCCGGTTCTCTGGGTGTGGTCCGCAGCCCTGGGCGTGGGCGCGCTCTCGTGGCTTTCCGGCTACTCCAGCGGCAAGCTTTTTCTGGACTGGAGCGGGTACGCGCGCGTCTTGTTCCCGGCAGCTCTCCTGGCGGTTTGGCTCCTGTTAGCCTTCGCTTTCATAAAAAGCTGGAGCCGCTCGGAGAATTTCTCAGTGGCTGCCTTGGCAGCGAAGCTCATTGGTCTTTTGATCCTGCTCGTTGTCCCCTTCGTCCTCTACTTGGCAGCCAGCCCCAGCGGCTACCCGCCTGTGAACCCCGATAGCGGCGGCCCCACAGGCGCCAGTCAGTTGGAGTCCTCCCTGGCCATCGTAGCCATCCTGCTGATGCTTCCATTTGGGATCACGCGCCGCAACGCCGCGAACCGTGGAATCATCGCAACCGGTTGGATCGTGCTGGCCGCCGAATGCGTGCTCTGCGCTGCCCTGGGCCGCGCCGACATCAGCCATCATCGCCCCGCGCAGTACCTCAGCCTGGGCAGTCTGCTCCTATGGTTGCCGCTCACTCCTGCCTACTATGCGGCCTTCGAGTGGCACAGCAACACGCGCCGCTGGCGTCTGGCCTTTCTCTGCTGGTGGGCGGCCCTGCTTGTTACCGGCTGGGTCTTCTTTCTTCCCGGAGTTCTCGATCACTTCAAATTCACCGATGGCCTCGTAGGTCATTCCTTCATCGCCATGGCCGGCTTCACGTCGAGCCTCATCATCTTCGTCATGGTTCAGCTCCTCGGCGACGGTGGATGGATATTCAATCGAGCCCGTTCCTTCTATCTCTGGAACGGCAGCGTCGTCGCTTACATCGTGTTAATGACAATCGCCGGCTGGCGGGAAGGCTTCGACCCAACCTTTACCATCGTGCCTGGAACGGCCCGAAATGTCCTCTATGCTCTCCGGCTCCTGACCGGCATCCTCATGTTCCTTGCGTCTCTTGACTGGCTTCTCGACGCATCAACGCTGCTTCGCGAAGCTGGCTCCGTTTCCCTCCCGACAAACCCCGCACAGGAGAAGACATCATGAACCTTCCCATCCTCCTTGGCTATCAGTTACTGATTGGTCTCTCCGACGCCGTGACCGGCGCGCTGCTCATCATCGCGCCGGAGTTCACGCTCCGGCTGATGGGCCTGCACGTACCCACAGACTCGCTTCCGTTTCTGTCGTTCATCGGAGCGTTTGTTCTTTCCGTTGGCCTGGCCTGCCTCTATGGCGCGCTCGTGATAGCTCACAGAGGGAGCCCATGCAAACTTGAAGTCGTGTGGCTGCTCACGGCCATTACCCGCGGCAGCGTGGCCATCTTCCTGGTCACGCAGATTCTGGCGCAGAATCTTCAAGCAGGCTGGCTAACTGTGGCCATTACCGACGGCGCATGTGTGCTGATCCAGGCTGTTGGCCTGCGCAACGGTTGGGCGGCCCATGCAGCGCGGTGAGAGGCGCAAATCCGGCTGGCAAGGCGTGAGCCTTGTCGCGATCGCGTATGTCTACTTCCTCATCTTTCCTCAGTTCGCGTTCTTGAAGCGGCTGGCGAGTCTTGGGCAAGGAGCTACGCACCTGAGGGCCGTCATGGCTGCAATGGCCATCGGGGGAATCCTCTTCAGCCTGCTGGCGCCGCGGGTGAGCCGCTGGCCCTCACCGAACCTGCGCCTCCGCCTTGGACTCTCTGTCTCTGGCTCGGCTGCGTTCCTGTCGCTTCTCCCGCTGGGGCTCGCAGCCAGCGTGGTCGTATCGTTTCTGATCGGTTCCGGCCTCGGGCTGCTCACCGTCACTCTGGCTGCGAACCTGCGCCAATGGACGGGCAACCGGCATCCGCTGATGCTTGTCGGCTTGGGAACAGGCATCGGCTATCTTGTCTGCAACCTCCCCGCCTTCTTTACGGCCCCACCCGAAGCCCAGACGGCAGTGGCAGGCCTATTGTGCCTCGCGGGAATCTGCATCACTCTGCTGCCCGCGCCCGCACCGGCGCCGCTCGAAGAGGCACAGGCTCTCCCGCAACACAACCTCTCTTTTCTTCGCGTGCTGCTCTGCTTTGCCGCCCTCGTCTGGCTGGACTCGGCCGCCTTCTTCATCATTCAAAACACCCCGGCGTTGAAGGCCGGAACCTGGCAGGGTTCAGCTCATCTTTGGGCGAATGGATGGTTGCACCTTGCCGCCGCGCTAGCGTGCGCATGGCTTCTGCAACGCCGTGGGCTGCCGTTCGTTCTTTCGGCAGCGTTCCTGGCGCTGGGAGCCGCATGTCTTCTGCTCGATCCGGATCGCGTCGTCCTCGCCTCCATTCTTTATCCCGTCGGCGTCTCGCTCTACTCGGTCGCGCTTGTCGCTTATCCGTCCCTGATCGCTCCGGCTTCTTCCGCAGCGGAGCGGGGCCGTCAGGCCGGATGGATCTACGCCATCGCCGGCTGGTTGGGTTCTGCGCTTGGAATCGGCATGGGCCGGAATCTCGGCCATGTTCCTCCCGCCTTTGTACTCGGGGCGGGAGCGGTCGTTCTCCTGCCGTCGCTCTTCAGCGCATTTCGCCAACGCGCCCGCGAAGTAGCGCTGACCGTCTTCATTCTTCTAGCGGTCTTCTATCTCCATCGCGTTCTTCTCGCGGTCGATGGATCGCCGCAACTCACTCAAGTGGAGCGCGGACGCCAGGTCTACATCTCCGAGGGCTGCATCCACTGTCATTCCCAATATGTCCGTCCGAATTCGCCTGACGTACTTATGTGGGGGCCTGTCGAATCCATCCAGGAACTCCGTCTTCAGCGTCCGCCGCTCATCGGCAATCGACGCCAGGGGCCTGACCTCACTCAGGTTGGCGCGCGCCGTTCGGCTCTTTGGTTGAAAGCCCATTTCTACGACCCTGCCGAGGTCAGCGGAGCCTCGATCATGCCCTCATTCGCCATGCTCTTCCGCGACGGGCGAGGCGACGATCTGGTGGCCTATCTCGAGAGCCTGCATGGGGCAGATACGGCCCAGCACTTTACCGAGGAGAGGCTTTGGCAGCCCTCTGCCGAGGCAGTGCGAGAGGCCGATCCCGCATGGGGGGAACGTCTCTTTCAGCGCGACTGCGCCACTTGCCACAGCAACGGCGGCCGCACCCGCCAAACCTGGCAATCCAACTTCAAACGCCTTCCTCCCGATTTTGCGGTTGGTTCCTTCTTCTATCTCCCACCCGCGGGTCCCGACGCTCCGCGAATCGAGCGCCTCGCACAGATTGCCAAATTCGGAATCCCCGGAACCGATATGCCCGGACATGAGTACCTGTCCGACAAGCAAATAGCCTCCATCAGCCTTTGGTTGTCGCAGATCGTTGCGCAATCGACTCAAAAGCCGTAAGAACACATTCCACTCTGGAGAAGAACCATGAAGACGTTCGCAAAAACCATCTTCCTCGCGCTTCCACTTTCGCTCGTGCCCGTCGCACTTGCCCAGCATCAGACCTTCACTGTTACTCCGGATTCAAGCGAAGTTGCCTTTACTCTGGGCGCCTCCGACAAGCCGGTCCACGGTACGTTCCACGTGCAAAGCGGGTCCATCGACTTTGACCGCGCCGCGCCCAGGATCTCAGGCTCAGTGGTGGTCGCAGCTGGAAGCGGCAGCAGCGGCAACGATAGCCGGGACAAAAAGATGACCAAGGATGTCCTCGATGCGTCCCATTTTGCTGAAGTATCGTTTGCGCCCAGGAGCTATCAAGGGACCGTCGCGCCCTCCGGCGATTCTTCCATTCAAGTTACGGGCGTCTTCACCCTTCACGGCACTCCGCACGACCTCACGGTTCCCATGCAGATCCATATCGACGGGGAAAAACTGACCGCCAAAACACACTTCAGCGTTCCCTTTGTACAGTGGGGCCTGAAGGATCCAAGTTTCTTTGTGTTGAAGGTTGAAAAAAATGTGGGGATCGATCTCACGCTGACAGGCCATCTATCAAGTTCGAATTAAATCGTAAGAACCCCAGAGTGCCAGACTTCGTTCTGGACCCATTTGGACCGAATCTGGCTCTTTGATCTTCCAGTCCGAAGCGGTCCCCCGAAAACCATACCTCAGAGGCAGATCGTAGTGCGGGGTTGATCGCCGAAGTGGTCATGCCCGCATGGCCCCGATGATCTCCTCTGTGCTCCGCACTCTTCCCGTGCGTGCGCCAAAGGCCGCAATGACGAAATGGCCCGCACTAATTACTATAGAAAACAGTTCACGATGTCAGTTCCAACCGAAGCAGGACTCGTGTCACGCCGCTGGCTTGTCGCCATTGCCGTGATGTCAAGCGCGATCATGGAGGTGTTGGACACCTCGGTGGTCAATGTAAGCCTGCCGCATATCGCAGGGAGTCTCTCCTCGACAGTCGACGAAGCCACCTGGGTCCTCACATCCTACATCGTTGCCAACGCAATCATCCTGCCGATCACCGGCTGGCTTTCGAACTATTTCGGACGCAAACGATTGTTGATGACGGTCGTCACCGGGTTTACCCTGTCCAGCGTCCTGTGCGGCCTGGCGCCCAGCCTGCCCTTCCTGATCTTCTTCCGGGTAATGCAAGGGATCACCGGCGGGGGATTGCAGCCTCTTTCCCAATCCGTGATGCTCGAAGAATTTCCCGGAGAGGAACGCGGAAAAGCGATGGCATTCTGGGGACTGGGTATTATCGCGGCCCCGGTACTGGGGCCCACGTTGGGCGGCTGGATCACGGATAACTACTCGTGGCGCTGGGTCTTCTATATCAACCTGCCCATTGGAATCATCAGCCTGATTCTGATCTATCTCTTTGTGGCTGACCCTTCGTATATCAGGCGCGGAAACATGCGGTTCGATGCCTGGGGCATGGGAATGCTGGCAATCGGCATGGGCGCCTTGCAAATCATGTTGGATAAAGGGCAGGAAGACGACTGGTTCAGCTCTCGCCTCATCAAAACGCTTGCCATTACCGCGGCCGTCATGCTGACGGCATTCATATTCAGGGAATTGAAGACACCGCAGCCGCTCGTCAAGCTTTCGCTCTTCCGGCACCGATCGTTCGCGGTCGGCATCGCGATCGTAACGGTGCTTGGGTTTGTGCTCTATGGCAGCCTCGTGTCTCTGCCCCTGTTCATGCAGGAATTGCTTGGCTGGACTGCGGAAACAGCCGGCTTCTGGACCAGCCCGCGGGGGATTGCCACGGCAGTTTGCATGCCGGTGGTCGGCTACATGCTGGGTAAGCGTTGGGACGCCCGGTGGATGGTGGTTTTCGGATGCCTCATCGGAAGCTTGGCGTTCTTCGGCTATGCGGGAATGGACCTGGACTCCGGGACCTGGGACATTTTGGGGCACCAGATCAATCAGGGGATAGGTCAAACGCTCATATTCCTGCCATTAACCATACTTATCATGGACCCTATTTCGAAGGAAGAAACACCCTACGCGACCAGCCTGTACAGCGTGATGCGCAACATTGGGTCCAGCATGGGAATATCCTTCGTGACCACCTTGCTGGCTCGCCGGTCGCAGTTCCATCAGGCGCGTCTTTCCGGCAACATTTCGCTCCCCAATCTACAGTTGCTGCAAGCGCGGAATCAGGCCGGAGCGATGTTTGCCCAGCACGGCTCCGGTTCGGTAACATCCGCGCACCAGGCGCTTGGATTTCTGTATGGCTCATTACAGCGGCAAGCTACATTGCTCAGCTACATCGATGTGTTTCATGTGATGGCATGGCTGTTCCTGTTGACCGCCCCGCTGGTGCTGCTGATGCGCAAGCCGAAGCGGGCCCCCGATCCTTCAACGGCAGTCCATTAGAGCGCCTTCATTGTGAGCGCAGAGTCATGGGCACCCCACCCTCGCCGCAAATGCAGCAAAATGAATGCGGACTTTAATCCCCGAGAGAATGTTTGCCGCCAGGAAGAACTTGTTCAGAGTCGTCCACCGGCGCCGCTGACCCACGAAGGGATGAAACTGCGTCCTCAGCTGCCCCCCGCTAACCTGCTAACTCGTTATCCCCAGCAAAGTGGTTCCTTTTGTACAGTTTTTCCATCGCCCGTTGGAACAATCTGGTTTGGAAGCAGTGCGCCGTTTCGAGGGCAGCCGCGTCACCCACCGCTGGGCCGATATCTGCCGCCGAAACCGGGAATGGATATCCATGCTCGCCAACCGCCCTTCTTCCCTTTGAGGTGGCCTGTGAACGCCCTGTTGATCTACCCGGAATTCCCCGACACCTATTGGAGCTTCAAACATGCGCTCAAGTTTCTGGGCAAGCGGGCCGCGCAGCCTCCGCTGGGGTTGATGACGGTAGCAGCCCTGTTGCCCGGCGCCTGGAAGAAGCGGCTGGTGGACACCAACGTGGAGCGGTTGCGCGACCGCGATCTGGCCTGGGCAGACGTGGTGCTGCTGAGCGGTATGCACATTCAGCGCCACTCACTGGCAGCCATCGTGGAGCGCTGCCGCGCACGCGGGCTGCGGACTGTCGTAGGCGGCCCCATCGCCAGCAGCCTTTCAGCGGCCGATCTCAAGGCGGACCACGTGGTGATCGGCGAAGCCGAGAGCCTCATTGCCGGTCTGGCACGAGACCTCGAGCAAGGGACTGCCGCGCCCGTCTACCAGGCCGCCGAAAGGCCGGAGATGGGCTCCAGCCCGCTGCCCGACTTGAGCCTGATCAAAATGCACCGCTACTCGACCATGGCGGTGCAATACTCGCGCGGCTGCCCCTTCAACTGTGAATTCTGCGACATCATCGAGATCTACGGCCGGCGCCCACGCACCAAGGCCGTCGCCCAACTGCTGGCCGAGCTGGACCAGTTGCGCGCGGCCGGTTGGCGCGAAGCGGTATTCATCGTCGACGACAACTTCATTGGCAACAAGGCGCGCGCCAAGGAGTTATGCGCGGCGCTGGCCGAATGGCGCAACCAATACAAGACCAGCTTCGACTTCAATACCGAGGCTTCACTCAACCTGGCCGACGACCCGGAGTTGATGCAACTGATGAAAGACGCCGGCTTCGTCTCGGTCTTCCTGGGCATCGAGACCCCCGATGAATCGGGGCTGATCGCCAGCAACAAGCTACAGAACACCCGCCGCAGCCTGCTGGACAGTGTGGCCACCATCCAGAGCTATGGCATGCAGGTCATGGGCGGCTTCATCCTCGGTTTCGACACAGATCGCGACGACATCTTCGACCGCATGGTCGAGTTCATCCAGAAAAGCGGCATTCCCGTGGCCATGGTCGGGCTGCTGCAAGCCATGCCCGGGACTCAACTCTTCCGGCGCTTGTGGAAGGAGGGCCGGATTCTGGATGTGGGCCACGGCGACAATACCGGCGACAAGCTTAACTTTCTTCCCAACATGGACGCGGCACGGCTGGTGGAGGGCTATCGCTCGGTTCTGAAGAGGATCTATTCCTGCGAGGCCTACTATGAGCGCGTCAAGCTCTACCTGAGCCGCACCCAGCCGCGACCCGATAAGCGCAACAATGGCGAGCGAAAGACCAGGCAGAGGTGGTTGACAGTGGGCAATACGCGTGCCTTCGTCACCTCGATCGTTCGTCAGGGAGTCTTCGGCCGGCAGCGCTGGAGTTATTGGAAGTTTCTGTTGACAGTGGCTACCCACTATCGCCATTGTGTCGGCGCGGCCATGACCCTGGCCGTGATGGGTTATCACTTCCAGGTCATGACAAGCAGGCTGAATAACGCCGTGGACTCGCCGATGCTGCTGGCAGGAATCGAAGAGAGCCTGCCAGCCGAAACAGGCGGACAGGCGCTTTAAATTCGAAGCTCAAATTATCCTCGGAATTGAGCAAAACAGAACAGTAAATGCCGTAAACCCGCGCGATGATGGACAAGACTTGAGTGCAATATGGCTCAAGCGCGGGAATTCTGTCTCGAACATTGCGGCCCATCCCCAGGAAGCAACTCGGGCCTGCGTTGCCGGTCCGGCTGCGCGGAATGCTCTGCTCTACTTCTCTGAAGCACTCCCACCGTGGCCTTTTATCAGCCAGCGCAGTCGACTTCGCGCATCCAAACCGCCTCGAAGGAGGTTCTATGTTGATGATTGATGAGAGGATCTCTGCATTTGATCCTGCCGCTTTTCTTTCCCACCCCGGCCTTGGTCGGAAAATCGTCGATTTGAAGCCGATGCAGACCTTTTTCACCCAGGGGGATCAGGCAGACTCCGTCTTTTATCTTCAGAGTGGCCGGGCAAAACTCACCGTGGTTTCTCAAAACGGCAAAGAGGCCACAATCACGATTCTCTCCGCCGGCGACTTCGTTGGAGAGGAGTCACTGGCGTCGATTCCTGGGCTGCGTCTGGCCACGGCCACTGCTGTCAACTCGTGCGTTGCGCTCAAGATCACACGGGAAGAGATGACCCACGTGATGCATGACCAACCTGCGTTCGCAGACGTCTTTCTGAAGTTCTTGCTGGCACGCAGCATGAGAACCCAGGCCGATCTTGTCGATCAGCTCTTCAACTCCAGCGAGAAGCGCCTGGCTCGGATACTCCTGCTGATGGCGGAATTTGGCAAGCCGGGTGAACGCGAAACCTACATTCCTCCGATTACCCAGGAAACCCTGGCGGAGATGATCGGCACCACGCGCTCGCGCGTCAGCTTCTTCATGAATCGCTTTCGCAAGCTCGGCTTTGTCAGTTACAACGGCCGCATCCAGGTGCACAAGTCGCTGCTCAATGTGGTTCTCCTCGATCAATTGCCCGACCACAACTCGCAGAGGCCTCCTGTTGGCGCCTTTCGGTAACGGCAATTCCGGCGCCTGCCAGGGCGAGCAATTTTGAACAGCCCGTTGCCGCAAGCAATGCTTTAAATCGTTGCGTGGGGAATCCAAGACGGAATCCCCGGCTCAAGTCCATCGGAGAGGAGTTAATGGAGCAGAAATGAAGAAGATAGTGATTTTTCTGTTTGCCGCATTCTTCGCGATATCCGCGGCCACGCCCGCGTTCGCCAGTCATCACCGTAGACACCACAGATACCACGGTGGTCAACCTGTTGTAGTGGTTCGGTTCTAGCCAAGTTGCCTCTTCGTCAGGCGGCACGCGCGTCTTGGGCCGAGTGTTGGCGCTTGCAGAACACTCTTACGCCGGAGACGCGCCTGGACTTGGGTCTACCTGGGTGACTGCGGTATTCACAGGTTTCGAATCTTTCCAATTTCGCAATTTCGCATCTGGCCCCCGGGAGGTGGGCAGACATGAAGAAATGGTTTTGTTCCGTCGCCGGATTGTCCCTTGCAGTGGCCGGCTCCCTGGCTGCGTACGCACAAGCTCCGGCAGTTTCGCCAGTTTCGCCACCCAACATCCTCAACATCGAAACGATCAACATAAAACCCTACGCGGATGGACCCTTCGACAAAGTTGCTTCAGAATACCCGGCCGTGTCGCAGCAACTCAAGGACCCGACCCACCTGCTGGCGATGGAGGCCCTGACGGGCGCGCCTCGAGCGATTTACCTCTCCGGCTACGATTCTTTCGAGGCACTGCAAAAGAGCGAGGAGTGGCTCGGCGGCGACGCGGCGACCGACGCCAAGTTTGACGCGCTGGATGCGCGCGAGGCCCTCTACATATCCGAAGTCCATCACACCCTCTGGCATTACCGCCCCGACCTCAGCAACAATGTCGCCGCCGCGGACATACCGCACTCCCATTACTGGGAGGTGATCGTCTTCCATATGCGCCCCGGTCACGACGAACAATTTGAGGAAATGACGAAGCTTTATCGCGACGCCAATCTCAAGAGCGGCCAAAACATCCCTTGGTCGAGTTACGAAGGAATGATGGGTGTAACAGACGCGTACCTCGTCCTGATACCGATGTCGTCTCTCAAGGATGAGGACTCGGGTCTTGCGCATAAGAAGGATTTCGGGGCTGCCCTTGGAGAGGAAGGCAGGAACAAGCTGAACAAGCTCTCCGAGCAGAACGTGGTCAGCGTCGAAGACAACCTCTGGCTGGTGAATCCGGAATGGAGCTACGTTGAAAAATCCTGGATCGATGCCGATCCCCACTACTGGGCGTATGAGCCGGCCGCAAAGCCCGCGCACAAGTCCGCCGAAGCCGCACATGCGCCAAAGGCGGCGCCAGCACAGTAAAAACAAGACCGCTGGGAACACGAAGGGCGTCCGCCGCGGCGGACGCCCTTCGTGTTTTTTGCTTGCACAAGCGATTCGACATTACGGGCAATTGTGCGGCGGAAGATTCTCCTTGCAATCCGCACTGGGAGAGCGATCAGACACTTAGGAGCTGGCTTGCAGCGATCTTCTCCACAGCCTGGGCAGGGAACCTCAACAGCGCAGGTTGGATGCGATTGGCGTGAGCCCGTATGAAGGTGCGCATGTAAGACTGCGCCACCCGGTTCCAGACCATGTGCCGCCCATACATGTAAGCGCGCTGGCGCATTGCTTGGCGTTGCCCATCGTTGTCCAGAAGCTCAATTGCAGCAGTTGCGATAGCATCCGGATCCTCAAAGGGGACCAGTGCTCCGCGTCCATCGGCCAGCAGTTCGGCTGCGTGCCAATAAGGAGTGGAAATGATCGCCTTCCCGGCGCCCAGAGCATACGCCAGAGTTCCCGATACAGCCTGTGCCTCGTAGCGGTAAGGCGTGATGTAAATGTCGGCTGCACCAACCAGCGCAGCCATTTCTTGCGGGCTGACGAAGCGATTGTGGAAGATCACCTCTCGCTCAACGCCCATTTCCTTCGCCAGGGCCTGCAGTTGATCCCGATACCGATCGCCCTCGCGGGCCCTGACATGCGGGTGGGTGGCGCCGGCGATTACGTAGACAGCGTTGCTGTGCCGCGACAAAATGCGCGGCATGGCTTGAATCACGTTCTCAAATCCCTTGTTGGGCGACAGCAAGCCGAACGTGAGCAAGGCAAGCTTTCCTCCGATGGAGAGTGAATCTTTGTAAACATCGGGTTCCACAAACGGCAAGTCGGGGATGCCATGAGGAATCAGGTCGATCTTTTCGCCTGGAACCCCAAATACATCCTGGAGAACGCGAGAAGAGTACTCGCTCATCACAATCAGCCGATCGGAGCGCGCGGCGATCTGTTGCATGACTATTCGCTGGTCGAGGTCAGGCTGACGGAGAACAGTATGGAGCGTCGTGACCACCGGCATTCTAAGGTGCTGCAGCAACTCCAGGACGTTGCTGCCGGCATTCCCTCCAAAAATCCCATACTCATGCTGCAAGCACACTAAGTCGACATTGCTGGAATTGAGAAAACTGGCCGCTGCCCGATAAGACGATATGTCGCCTTCGGCAATCTGGAATCGTACCCGCGCAGGGTAGGCGTACGACGATTGGGGGTCATTGACCGCTACGACCGACAATCCTGCCGCTCCGTACTCAGCCATGACGGCATCGCACAAATCGGTTGTGAAGGTTGCAATTCCACACTGTCGCGGAAGGTGGTTCCCTACCACCGCTACCCGGACTGGAAGGGACGGGCTGCGCATCGGCTGCAAGAAGAGCGCCGGCTGTTTTCCGTATGCCGGCGGCCGCGGCTCGTGCCGCATCAGCGTGTTCGGTTGCGAACTCACGGTGATGTTCGACGTGGACATGACAGGCTCCTGACTTGAAACTGCCGAGCGCCAACGGGCTCGCGGTCCAATCTTGCAAATGGGGATCAGCGGTGAAGCGCGCTGATCATCGCCAGTGCTTCGCTCGCGATGAACACCAGAAGGAATGCCGCGGCGCCGACACCCGCCAATGGCCTGCGGGACGGGCTGGCGATGCGAATGGATGCCGCCGCTTCCGTTTCTTCTGTTCCTATTGCGACCAGGCGGAAGCCACGCAGAAATACGAAGCACCCGACGGCAGACACACACAGGTCCCGCATGAGCACTCCGATCTTGAGAAGATGGCGAACAAACCGATTCATCATGGCCTGAATCTAATCCAGTCAGGCTGAGATTGATGTGCATTGTTGCACATTGAAAATAAGGCTTTGAGCCGGGTCGAGCGATCCGAACGCCTTGGGGTTGTTGGTTCTGTTAGAGACACGGCGGAGTGAGCAATATTGAACGGACCGCATCCCGCAGCCCGCGTCAACATGGTCTCAGTTTGCTGGAAAAGCAAACGGATGGGGAGCCTGTTCAAAAGGATGGCAATTGAGATGGAAGACCCTCGGTGCAAGCACGTGGTGATCGAAATGGAAGACTCCCGGTGCAAGAGCTTGCTCAATGGCGTGGTGATCGAGATGGAGGACCCCCGATGCAGGAGCCGGCTCAATAATGTGGTGATTGAGATGGAAGACCCTCGGTGCAGGTATCTGATCGATCGCGTGGTGATTGAGATGGAAGATCCTCGGTGCAAGAGCCTGCTCGCGATGTGGTGAATGAGAGTTCAAATGGATCTCCAGTCGCCTGCATCTCGACCCCGGTCAACAGTATATACTTAAATTAGATATGCTCTAGTAGTCCATTTTCTTAATAAATAAATGCGAGCTACTTGCAAAATTCGACGTCGGGAACGTTTGAAGTGTCAGGGCACGACTTGAGTCGTGCCGCAAAAATCCAAATAGGATTCCGGCTTTAGCCGCTGCGGAATTGCAAACAATTGAAAACAAAG
>Ga0224557_1000309_pt1 | contig 56018 bp, 57 predicted proteins | sample 714S31014metaG_FD_180677 | JGI IMG/M metagenome (GOLD analysis project Ga0224557, IMG submission 180677) | Peat soil microbial communities from Stordalen Mire, Sweden - 717 S3 10-14 | ecosystem: Environmental > Terrestrial > Soil > Wetlands > Peat | place: Sweden: Norrbotten County, Stordalen...
AAGCGGAAGAAGCTGGGCGGACAGTGGTGAGCGTGAACCCCCGCCACACCAGTCAGACGTGCCACGAATGCGGCCACGTCGACGCTGGCAACCGGGTCAGCCAGGCGGAGTTCTTATGTCGGAAATGTGGGCACGAGACCCACGCCGACATCAACGCCGCGCGCAACATCCTTGGGGCTGGACTGGCCCTTCTGGTCGCGCGAGCGACCTGAGAAGAAGCGGGCGGCTTCAGCCGTCCGAGATGTCACGAACTCCGGAATGCCCGGGATGTCGAACTTCTCCTTTTTCTTCTCCATCATCCGGGTCGCGATTGCCGACATGCCTGGCAGGACGCTAATGAGGCTCGCCACGTGCGTGCCGGGATTTCCAACCGCGGCGACTCTGATAGGGCTGAGCCGCTTCACGTTGATCACGTCGAGCCGTCCATTACTAGAGCGGTGAGTCACATCGAACTTCGGCTGGTCCACTGGTGCGGGCAGGATTCACGTTCAACGCTCGTCGTCACGATCGAAAAGTGCCGTTTATCCGTCCACAAATCCAACAATTGGACGATCGAGTGGTTGACTTACGAGGTCAGTACGCTAAAAATGTAGTGAGGACGAGGAGAGGCCGAAGCCGTTCCGTCCCGCGAGCATGCCCCGAGAGGAGAACAGTGGACGTCGCATCGTTTGTTTCTGCAGTCTTCAATGACCAACTTCCGTTTCGCGTCGAGGCGTACGACGGAAGCAGGGCCGAACCGAGCATCGAATCTTCAGCCAATGGCATCACCTTGAAGATCCTGAGTCGCGATGCGCTGAATCGGGTGCTGACCCATCCCGGCGAGCTCGGTCTCGCCCGGGCCTACGTCGCGGGCGACATCGACATCGACGGCGACCTCGATGCGCTCTTCGAGTTGTCGAACCCTCCAATACGTCAACTCCTCAACGTCAATAACCTTCGGTCTCTTGGCTCTGTGGTCGGTACGTCGATTTTCAAGCCGCTCGCTCCACCGAAGATCGAAGCGAAGCAACACGGAGCGCTGCACAGCCGCAGTCGCGACAAGGACGCGATCTCACATCACTATGACGTGTCGAACCGGTTCTACGAAATGGTACTCGGCCCTTCCATGACGTATTCGTGCGCGGTCTTCAGGTCACCCGACGACACGTTGGAGGACGCCCAGCGCCGCAAGGTCGATCTCGTCGCGAGGAAGTTGGACCTGAAGCCCGGTATGAGGCTGCTCGACGTCGGTTGCGGATGGGGAGCGATGGCCATCCACGCCGCTCGCACCTACGGGACCTCGGTCGTGGGAGTGACCCTTTCCGAACCCCAACAGCGTTACGCGACCGAACAAGCTCGTCGCGCCGGCGTTGCGGGGTTGGTGGAGTTTCGAATCCAAGACTTCCGCGACGTCAAAGATGGCCCCTTTGACGCCATTAGCTCCATCGGCATGTCCGAGCACGTGGGCAGACGGTCGCTGGCGGGTTATACGCAGATTCTCTTTGACCTTCTTCGCCCAGGCGGACGATTCCTCAATCACGCGATTGGCCGACCAGTCTCCTTCGACGCCGACCCCCAGCCCTCCAAGGGCTCGGAACTCGCTCGCCAGATGCAGATCGCCCTCGGAATGCGTGGGCCTTCGAGAATCGGTAGCCCCTTCATGGAACGCTACGTCTTCCCCGACGGCGAGCTCCACGAGGTCGGCACGATGGTCTCAATGTTCCAGGCTCACGGATTCGAAGTGCGCCACGTCGAGAGTCTGCGCGAGCACTACGCCATCACGCTTCGCCACTGGGTGGACAATCTCACCAAACGCTGGGATGAGGCCATCGAAGAAGTCGGCGAGCAACGCGCCCGCGTGTGGCGGCTGTACATGGCAGGTTCAGCAGTTGGTTTCGAACGTCACCACCTCGAGATCCACCAGGTCCTCTGCTCGCGTCCCTCGGACGGGCACAGTGGCGTCGCCCTTCGTCCGGAGTTCGAACCGGAGTTCTAGAGTCCCTGCCCGTGGTCAGTTCAGAGTCGCGCCAAGAAGCAAGTCCGCCTCGCGACCCTGACGGCGGCGGTTCCCTCGCCCTACGCGTCGCATTGATGTGCGCGCGACGCTGAGCCCTCCGCGATGCCAGAGGTGGCCGTGCGAATGCAGGACCGTGAGGCTCGAGTGTCGTCCAACATCCTCGGCAACGATGGGCCCGTCTACGCCGGGTGCACCGACTACTCCGATACGTCGCACAGAAGGCAGTTTCTGCAAACACCTTCGCATCGCGCCACGCATCTTCGCCGAACGAACCTATCGGACGTCAACATCGGGCACCTCTCGTGTTCGGGCCCCTATCGTTTCACCTATGCCCCTTGGGCTCCGCCCCTTTCAAATCAACGACGAGGCCGCGGCACTTTGCGGCCACGCGGCGATGAAGGTCGACGACTTCCGACTCCTGCTCGACTGGGCCGAGGGCGACCAATGGGCCGAGTATCTCGCAAGACTGAACGATCAGCGTCGGGGTCTCAACCTGGGCGAGGATCACGTGCGTGCGGCCCTACTCGCGGCCGACGTTGACGGAGTGCTCGTGGGGCGAACTTCAGTCCGCTTCCAACTCAATGAGTTACTCGCGCTTCGAGGCGGCCACATTGGTTACTGCGTACTGCCAGAGTTCCGCCAGAAGGGTTACGCCACTGAAATCTTGCGCCAGGCACTCGTCATCGCACGCTCGGAGGGCGTCACTCGAGTGCTCATGGTCTGTGATGATGACAACGCGGCATCAGCGGCCACGATCGAACGCTGCGGGGGCGCACTTGACACCGTCGTTCAAGCGGGAGACGGGGACGTGGCCTTTCGGCGTTACTGGATTGACTGACCCGTCGATTCGCTGATTCTTATCCAGATGAACTAGTCCACTCAGCTGACCGGCACCGAATCTGGTGCGGAATGATTAGCCTGCGGAGGGAGCGGCCCCAAACGGGATCCGCATGCTTCGCCGAGACTGGAGAGCCATGGACGCGACGGACGAACGCCTGGAAGTACAGCGAACTATTGACGCCGACCCCGCCACGATCTTTCGACTCCTATGCGATCCCCAAGGACACGTGGCCATAGACAGTTCGGGGATGCTGATGAGTGCCGAGGGTGAGCCGGTCAGCGGTGTTGGTGGCACCTTTGTCGTGCACATGGACCGAGAATCACTCAATGACTATCCGCTCGGTAAGTACGACGTCCTCGTGACGATTACGAAATTTGATCCAAACCGCGAAGTTGCCTGGAACGTTGGCGGCGAGAACGGAAGACTCATTGGCCACGTGTACGGCTACCTCCTCGAGCCCGTGGACGGCGCCACGTTGGTCACGTCGTACTACGACTGGTCCGGCGCGAGTCAAAATTGGAAGGACGCCGCAATCTTTCCAGTGATCTCAGCGAGTGCGCTTCGAGCGACGCTTGGAATCCTCGCGCGCACGGTAGAACTGGCCGTGGACTGACGGTCAAAGCGTCGAGGGCTCCCGGCGTGCCCGCCGAGGGCGTGCCACAATCGATCAGGGACCTGGCGTCCATGCGCAGTACGTCGTCGTCACGTAGGGAAGTTCAAACGGTTCATCAAAGCCGCTCACCAATCGAGCGACCTCGTCCAAAATGGTCTGCTGTTCTTCGGGTTCCATCACCGCGATATAACTCGTCGTGAGGACCCTTCGCAGCAGCGTTTCCTTGTCAAGCAGCTGAGCGTGGCGAAAGCGGCGCATTTCGATTCTCGCGAGCCCGCCGGCTTCGAGGATTGGAATGAAGTCCATGCCGACGGCGTAGGGCCTCTTGTTGTACCACTGCATCACGTGGCTCAACTCGTCGACCCAACCGATTGACTCGTCGCGCTCGTTCCACACGAGCCCGAGTCCTCCGCCCGCGACGAGGACCCTCGAAAACTCGGCCAACGCCTTTTCTGGATCGAACCAGTGAAACGCCTGCGCGACCGTGACAACGTCAACGGAGTGAGTGTCGAACGGCAGCGACTCGGCCATCCCGTCGAGCACCGGAACCCCAAGCTCTTGTCGATCGAATTCAACGCGCATCCCTTCAGACGGTTCGACTGCGATCAAGGTGGAGCAGAACGCCGCGATCTCTCGCGTGAAAAGGCCTGTGCCCGCGGCAACGTCCACCACGCATCGAGCGTTGGACATCTTGAGTGTCTCGACCATATGCGCAACCGCCGCAACGGGGTACCCCGGACGGGCGGATTGGTAGCGCGCTCCGTCGGCGAAACCCGCAACTCCATTGAGTGGTCGCTGACGTTCGTTCATGGTCGGTCCTCTTCTTGGTTGATCCCATTATCCACTGGAATTCTCGGTGCTTCGCGTATTGGGCGACGAACCCGAAAATCTCGCACAGCTACTCGAACCTTCCCCGATCACGATGCCGTTCCCCTATCGTCGACGTATGGAAGTCATTCGTTGCTCTTCGCCCAAGGTGTTTCTCGAGGACACCGCCGCGTATCGCGAGTTAGAACCCATTCGAACCAACATTCAAGGCTCCGTTGCCACCTCAGTCGTGAGGGGGGCCCAACGTCACGACGACCACTGGTGGTGGGTCGCCCGCGATTCAGGCGGTGAAGTGGTCGGCGCAGCTATTCGAACTGCGCCGTTTGGGCTCCAGATCGGGCCAATGCCGGTCGCCGCCGCGGCGGCTCTGGCCCGCGAAGTTGCGACGCACGATGACGACGTCCCCTGGGTCGTTGGATCTGAACAGATCGTCGCAGCCTTCCTCGACGCCTACCGTTCTTCAAGGACACCGGGATCGTCACGCAAGGTTCGTCGTGGACGATGCGACGTTATCTACGAGGCCGGAGAGATGGCTCAGCCCAATGTCGAAGGGCTCTCACGCACGGCAACAATGGAGGACTTTGACATCGCCTACCAATGGAACCTTGATTTCATGGAATTCATCGACGGCGTGGCGCCGTCGTCTGACGAACGTGATCGCGAGGCCCTGCGGGCGAGGTTGACCGCCGGCGCCCTATGGTTCTGGTGCGTAGACCACACGCCCGTCTCCATGGCCGGTCACGCTTCTCGCGTGCAGACCCCTGGCGGCGTCATCACTCGTGTTGGTCCTGTCTACACGCCAGCCGGGTTGCGCCATCACGGCTACGGCGCGGCGATTACCGCCTCGCTCACAGACTCCCTGCAGCGCGAGGGATCGCGCGTCATGCTCTACGCCGACGCCACCAACGCGACGAGCAACGGCGTCTATCGGCGGATCGGGTACCACATCGTCGATCAGGTGACGAGGTACGAGTTCGGGTCCGACCACACGGCTTAGTACGGGGTTGATTTAGTCGTGGCGGCCACTGCGGGCACGTGGGTTTTGAAGCAGCCGGTCACCGATCTCCGCGCGATGGAGGTTCCGCGAAGGTTTCCGCCGAGATCCTCTGACTCTTCTACGCTGAGTTCGTCCATTGCCCCGACGTGCCCGGTCGGCACGACAACGAGCCGTCGCCAGGGGTTAGGTTGAAGGACAGCGCACTGCGCCACCCGGCGTGCTCGAGGCGTTCTCTCACCAGAGCACTTTCCATCACCTCGTGTTGGTGCGAGTAGCGCAACTTGCAGAGCAGCCCAGTTGTTCGAGAAATCTCAATGAGCGAACGGGCCCTTCAACTCTGACCTCGCAGCACCACCGTCTTGGCGAATTTGTCGTGAAGCGTCTGATTCTCAGTGTCCCAAAGAGGCCACAACAGATCAAGAATGTGCGGAACCAACAGGGCCAGGACGATTGTCGAGTGCCGGAGCACCTCGACCGCCTCTTGGTGGGTGGGGTGAACGTACGCCGTGTAGTGCGCCACGCTGCCGATCAACAACAGCACTCCGTAGAGGCCGTTCCTGAGAGCGGCCTGCTTCAGACCGATGCCGGGACTGCGGTCCGTCTGGACCACTTGGATCTTCGTCACCTTCATGCCAATGGTCTGTCCGTTTTGATAGGCAATCAGCAAGGTTCCGTAGAGAAACGTCGCGACGGTGAGTACTGCCAGACTCCCGTAGAAACCGAGGTCCATGGCCTTGGCCGGAACCTCGATGACGAGAGCCAGCAGTAGTGAGTCGATGAAGAAGGCGAGGACTCGCCACCAGTAGCCCGCGAGTCCTGTCCTCTTCGGCTCGTTGACCGGATCCATGGGAAAGTACGGGAGCTGCAACGAAGCCGGAGCCGACTCGCCCACTTTGGTCCCGCACACGGTGCAGAACTGCTGGTCTTGCTGTTCCTGTGCTCCACAGTGTGTGCAGTACGGCACCCAAACTCCTCCTGGCTCGATTCGACGAAACTATTTCAAGATTGCAATAGTCATCAGTATTGCGTCAAACAAGAAGTGGGCCACGACTGGCCGATTGAGCTTATGGTGTTTTTGGAACGACCTCGTGACCAGGTAGCCAAACGGTATGGTGAGCAAGAAACCCAGCCCGTAGTACACGTGGTAGCTGGTTCGAAGCACGAGGCTCAGCACCAGCGAAGTGCGCGGCGACCAACCCAGTTGACCCAGTCTGGTGATGAGGTAGCCGTTGACGAGCACCTCTTCGGTGATCGCAGTGACGGCGGACATGACGATGGCTTCGATGAGGTAATACTTCGGCTCGTTGCTGACGGTGACGCTGCTGAAGAGTGAGGAGTGTTGATTGATAAACGCGACGAATGGCAGCAGAAGGAGCAACTCGATACCCAACGCGGCCGCGCCAATTCCGAGCCCGGGCACGACATCACTCTTGAAACTCGGCGCGCCCAGTCCCAGAACCGACGGCCCCTGGCCGGTCCTCGACAAGAGGAACAGCGCTAGAGGAACCATGGCAAAAACCGGAAGGTAGGCGAGAATGCCAAGCACCAGATTCGTCACCGGATGGTTTTGCACGATGGAGGGGAATCGGGAGATGTCACCCACGCCGGACAGGTGTCGAGCGAAGAGCAGTACGGCGCTGATCACGACGGGTAGGAGAAATGCCAGCATCACGAAGCGGGTCTCCCAGACCAGCGTCCTTCGCGCGTCGCCCCTCGGCAGCACCACGTCGAGCGGCTCGGTAACGCCGCCGCTCTCGCTATGGCGCATCGCAGCACTGCTGGCGACGACTGATCGGATCGGCGCTTCGTTGGAAGTGGAGGTGCCACAGGCGCCGCAGAACGCCCCAACCGCTCTCGTTCCACAGAGGGGGCAGTAATTCACGCGTACCTAGCTTTCAACGTTCCACAAGCCTCGCACGCAGTCTGCCACCCGGAGAAGTGGAAACCTCCGACTTCTCCACTACCGCGTCGCGGACAGGTGACGCATCACCCAATGCCGTCACCGCCGTGCACTCTCGACCCATCGCATGGATCTCATCGAGACGTGGTCGCTCGCAACATGATCAAGGCACGCCCAGGTCGAGCGCTCCAACTATCGCCAAGAGCGGCGGATTGAACTTCGCCCCTCGCCTCTCAGTCGGTGTCGCTCACGTCATCATCCCTGTCGGGCAGCAAGATCGCACCGGGCGATCCCACGCCAGCTTGGGCCATGACGGCTTGCCCAACTCCCGCGAAGCCTTCTTCGTCCTCTTCGGGACCCGTGAGCAGGTGGTGCTGAAGACCAGGACCGCGCAGCCACGAGAAGACCGCTCCTACGAAGCACAGACCGGCCGCCACGAGAAAGGCCATGTGCAGACCCCTCGCGAAGGGCTTCTCAATGAGGCTGGGGAAGAATCCACGCCCGAGCAGCACCGACGAGTGAACACCGGCCTGGGCGAGGATGTGCGCTCCGAGCAACTGCTGCATCGGATTGATGCCGAGGAACGCCGAGAAGAGGCTGCCGATCGCGGGGATGTGCGAGATCTGCACGGCCTGAACCGTTGGCACCCCTTGCGCGGTGAGCCCGGAGAGGAGCGCGTGCGGCAGCGACGATGAGAGACCCAGCACGATCACGGTGAAGAAGAACCCGATGGAGAGCACGCTCGCCGAGTTCTGGAACGTGTTGAGCATCGCTCCGCCGGCGCCGCGACGGTTGGCGGGCAGCGAGTTCATCACCGCGCTCGTGTTCGGTGCGGCGAAGAGCCCCATCGAAAGGCCCACGAGCAGTAGCAGCAGTGCAAAGACCGGGTACGTGAAGTTGATCGGAATCATCTGGAGACCAATAAGACTCATCCCGGTGAGGACCAGACCCAGGGTCGCGAAATTTCGCGCGCCGTGACGGTCGGCCAAGCGACCAGAGACCGGACCCGCGATGAAGAAGCCAATGGTCAGCGGCACCATGTAGATGCCGGCCCACAGCGGGGTCCGGGCGAAGGTGTAACCGTGTTGGGGCAGCCAGATTCCCTGCAGCCAAATAATGAGGATGAACTGGAGACCACCTCGGGCGAGGGACAGCATCAGCGTGGCGATGTTGCCCATGGCGAATCCACGGTTCGCGAACAGGCTCATCTGGAACATCGGGTCTTCAACCCGGGTCTCGATTATCAGGAAGGCCGCGAGCACGGCCAGCCCGCCAAAAATGCACGAGAGCACGAACGGACTCGTCCAGCCCATGGCGTGACCACCGTAGGGCTGAAGACCATAGACGATTCCCGTCAACACGGAAATGAGACCGATCGCGAACGTGAAGTTGCCGAGCCAGTCAATCTTGGCCTTGGTGCGCACTCCGTTGTCGTGGAGTTTCAGATACGCCCAGACCGTGCCAAAGATGCCGACTGGTACCGAGACGAGGAACACCAGGCGCCATTCAATGGGCGCGAGTACGCCGCCGAGCAAGAGACCGAGGAATGATCCTCCGATCGCCGCGACGCCGTTGATACCGAGCGCAAGGCCGCGCTCGTTAGGGGGAAACGCATCAGTGAGAATCGCGTTCGAGTTGGCGAACAAGAACGCGCCACCCACGCCTTGACCCACGCGCATGATGATGATCCAGAGAGCGGCGGCGGGTCCCGTCATCCACGTGATGGCGAGAAGGATCGAGAACACGGTAAAGATTGCGAAGCCCATGGTGTACATCCGGACTCGACCGAAGATGTCGCCCACCCGGCCAAAACTCACGACCAGCACCGACGTGACCAGCAAGAAACCCATCAAGATCCAGAGGAAATAGGGGGTGTTGCTGGACGCGAGTGGATCGAGCTTGATGCCGCGAAAGATATTGGGCAAAGCAATCAGCAGGATTGAGCCGTTGATCGTCGCCATCAGAATGCCGAGCGTCGTGTTCGACAGGGCAATCCACTTGTAGCGATCAGGGTGAGGATGCGGATTTGGCTGTAGATCTGTTGCGGTCGTCATCAATTCTCCGGGGGATTGGTTCTCGAAATAGTGCGTAGGTAGATACTTAGTTAATTCTAACTAAGTATACTGGAAGCATGGCCGCTGCGACCCCATTCAAGACCAAGCCAGCCAAACTTGTTCCTCGAGAGACCCCACCCGCGGTCAGCCTGCGTGTGGCGGTCACTCGTATATACAGGGCACTGCGAGTAAACGCCGAGAAGAACTTGACGCCGTCGCAAGCGTCCGCCGTCGCTCGAATTGAACAGTGCGAGCCCGTTCGCCTCGGGGTGCTTGCTCAAATGGAGGGCATCGCGGCCGCCTCAATGAGCAAGGTCGTCGAATCGCTCGAGGCCCTGGACATTCTCGTACGTGTTCCAGACCCGCTCGACGGGCGCGTGAGCATGGTGAAGATCAGCCCCTCGGGGCGAAAAATGATTGAGGAATTCCGCTCCTCCAGCACACTCGCAATCGAGCGCGCCCTGGACTCATTGAGCGTGGAGGAAAAGCTCCTCCTTCAGGAGTCGCTGCCGGTGCTGGAGAAACTCTCCGACATACTCCAAGCACGTCAGAACGGTTAGTCGAGTCGCCGGATTTTCTCGAACACTTCAAATTTGCGACTAGACCTGAACGTAGACGCCGGAGATTCTTTGCCGGCCAACCAAAGCCCAGGGGGCCCTTACGACTGGAGGTCGAGTGAGCGATCTTGGGGATTCCTTGGGTAACGACGAATCTGAAGGGCTGGAGCAGTACGCGATCGTCGCCGCTCGACGCCAGCAGTGGGACATTCTCCTATGGCAAATGCCCACGATGGCTCTCACTGGCGAGGCGTTCCTGCTCACGATCGCCCTCGCCGGATCAACGTCGCAAACCGGCCGCATCGTCGCTTCGGCACTCGCCCTCGTAGTTGCGGTCGCGGCGCTTCATTCCCTCTCGGCCCATCGACTCTCCGAACTCGCCGACGCCGCTTGGCTACGCGAGCACGAGCGCGAGCACGGGGCTCCGGAGATTCACGGCATCACCTGGCGCGATCGACGGATGGCCATGATCAAGGACCAGTTAACCTCCGACCACGTCACCGATCGCCTCGTGGCGCGCATGTACAAGTTCCGTTCTATTGCGGTCTGGTTTTGGACCATGGTCTTGATAGCGCTCACGGCAACGACCGTGCTCATGATCTCTATCGTCGACCCTCACCTCCTGCACACCTAGGGCGAAGCTAGCGGCGATGGCTACGGAACCGTCGAGTCGGGGCGAGCGTGACGAGCGAATAATACGTGACCACGGCGATGGCCAAGTGCATGACTATGAGCACGAAGACGGCCCGCGTGGGTTGACCACTGATCCAGATGAACACATCAGGTGCCAGCAACACGACGGTGACCGCAACGGCCATACGGTAGAAGAGCCACCTCGGGGTCGATGAGATCCGCGTCACGATTGGCCAACCAATACAAGCAATGACGACGCCGATGACCGTCAATTTCGAATAGTCCGAGAACTGAAAGTGCTGGTAGCCCTTGGTCGAAGGAAAGACCCGCACGCCAATCTGGACCAGGATCCAGTCGGCGACAAGCGATCCGACGATGGCCACGACCGAAGCGAAAATCACTTCACCTTTCGATGGCTGACGCGGTGGTTCAAAGTCCACGCGGAACATCTTCAAGAGAGGTTGAACGGACTTGGGAAACGTGTCAGCATTCAGATTCATTTAGGAGTTCCTCAATACCTCAGCGGATACTTGATTTTAATCCATCCGCGTACATCGGCGGTGCCCCGGTCAGCTCTGGTCCAGTTGCGTCTCTTCAAGAAACGTGCGGAACTGGCGACCCATTTCACGAGGATTCCCACTAATTTCGCCGAGGACGTCACCTTCGATCTCGGTGTCGTCGCCGGGCCGATAGAGCGAGACGCGCATGCCTTTTCCAGCTCGAGACGCGCTGATGACCCAAGGCAGCCCGATCTGTCCCGAGTCACGCGTTGCCATTATCTGACCGCTTCGTCCGAGGCCAATGCTCCAGCCCGGTGAGCGGGCCGCATCCATGACTCGCTGAACTTCGCCGCCGCTTGAGAAACCAGAAGATTTTGTGATGCACCCACCCTACGGGGTGGGTGTCGCACGCTGTGTTACGCGGCGCCCGAATCCGCTGATTCGCAGGTCTCCTTCAGCCGCTCGAGGGTGGTGCGAATTGACGTCCTGGTGTACTCGGCACGATTAAACCCACTCTTCTTGTCAGAGCGGCGCACGAATGCGTTGCGACGCTCCGTCCAGGCTTCAATCACTCGACACCCGTGCTGGGTCGACTCGACCGAGTACTCCCACTTGGCGACACGAAAGGGTCCATAGGTCACCTCAAACGAGAATTTCGAGGGAGGCTCGAACGTCGAGATTCGCGCCGTCGTGGACCACGTGTCGGTGCCGCGCGCGTTCGTGCCCTTGAACTTCGCACCAGGTGCGGGACCAGTGGCCGCGCCCAGCCATTCGCCACCGGTATTTTCCGGTGACAGACGGCCCATCTCGGGCAGGTTGCTCAGCGTCGCGAAGACCACCCCGGGGCTCGCATTGATTTCAATTGAATCTGAGTAGTCCATAGCGAGACTCTACTTACGGGTAGCTCGCGAGTACTCGTTGATGCCTGTCGCTCAGGGCGTACGTCCACCCGATGAGACACCAGCTGAAGCCAATTTCGTGGACGATCTCCCCTTGGAGCAGATGCGCAAGGTTCCAGTCGGGCAGGGAAGTCGCCGCCAGTGCTCCCCCGGCGAACGCGGTGATGACGCCGATGGTCATGTGCGTCCAATTATGAAAGGCCCCCTTGTTGAAAGGCGTGATCAACAAGAGCAGGAGCCCGAAGGCAATGATCCGAAGACCCATGACCGTGTGCGGGGGCGCATCGGTCTTCGCGAAGTACGTTGATGTTCGCCACACCGTACGCGCCAACGCAGAAACCGGGGACGATCAACGGATGGGTGAGGTGGTACACCGCATCGAAGGAAATACCGTCCGTCTCGGCGGTAGCGCGGTGGTTGATCAACAGGCACACCGCGATGACCGTAAAGAAGAAGAACAACTGGGTGACGAGTGGAACGTGACGAATCTTTGGTTCGCTCGCTCTTTCGTCCTCGAAAAGAATTTCCCCAAGTTAGAGGAAAGCGCTATCCGGGGAAACGGTCCCTCGACGCTTTGAGTTCCTTCAGCGCCTCTTCGCGGCCTACGTAGTTCTCGACCTTCATCCACTTGCCCTCGTCGAGGTCCTTGTAGACCGTGAAGAAGTGACTGATCTTGTCGAGGGTGGCCTTGGGAACATCCTTGATGTCCGTTGCCGACTTCCACTTCGGATCGTAGGCGGGTACGCAGATCAACTTCGCGTCTTCGCCATTCTCGTCGGTCATGTTGCACATGCCAAGAATCTTGGATTCAATCAAGCAACCGGGGAACGTCGGGTACTCGGTGAGTACCAGCGCGTCGAGTGGGTCACCGTCGCCCGCGAGGGTATCGGGGATAAACCCGTACTCGGCGGGATAAACCATCGACACGATCAGGTGTCGATCCAACTTGATCGTGTGGTTCTCGTGGTCGTACTCGTACTTGTTCTGACTGTCACGAGGTATCTCAACGATTACGTTGACTTTGTCCATGGCTGTCGACTCCTTTGGCGAACTCTTGCGTCGCTGCGCAGTGCAAGCCAATCGTAGCGAGCCTCGGTGGACAAAATCTCGCTTGACAGTTTTTCCTAGGTCGATCTAGGAAACTGGGTGGTAAAAGAAGCAGGTTCGTACTAGCGGACCGGTTTGGAAGGAATGGCCATGTCGTCGCTTCCCCGCCTCCTTTCCAATATGCGCGCTCTGCAAATACGGCGAGGTGCTTCTGGCCTATCTGAAAGAGCCGGTCCGAATGGAGATTTATAACTCGATGACCCTGAACGACTGCCCGGACGATCTTTGGCGGGCGCTCGATAACGCGTTCCTCACTCAAGAACTCGTGGTCGACACCACACATCACGTGGCGACGGTTTTACAGGACGATCTCGAGAACACCTACACCCTGGTTGGCTAGACGTCGCCTTTGAGAGCCAGCCGACGCGAGACCTAGACTTTCGCCCGTACGGCGTTGCGCCGTCACTGGACGAGGAGGTCCTATGGAGCGAATTGGTGTGGTCGGTTGCGGCCTCATGGGATCAGGAATTGCCGAAATAGCGGCGCGATCCGGCTCTCAAGTAACGGTCGTCGAGCGAGACGCCACGGCGCTCGCAGCTGGTCGCGAGCGCATTGAGAAATCACTGTCGAGAGCGGTCGCCGCGGGAAAAGTCCCCGAGGAGGAAGCCGCCCTCGCTCGCGCCAATCTCGTCTTCACGCAGGATTTCTCTGACCTCGCGCTCTGCCAGTTGGTAATCGAGGCCGTGGCTGAAGACGAAACCACCAAAGTCGAGGTCTTCAAGAAACTGGATGAGGTCGTGCTCGATCCTCAGGCAATTCTCGCGACGAATACATCGTCGATTCCGATCATCAAACTCGCGATGGCCACGAAGCGCCCCGAACAGGTGATTGGCATGCACTTCTTCAATCCGGTGCCCGTGTTAAAGCTGGTCGAGTTGATTTCGTCGCTCCTGACGAGTGCCGAGACCACCCAGCGCGTGAATGACTACGCAACGGGACCGTTGAAGAAGCGGGTCATCACCTCCCCCGACCGGGCGGGTTTTGTGGTGAACGCCCTCCTCATCCCCTACCTGCTCTCGGCGATACGAATGCTCGAGTCAGGTTTCGCGAGCGCCGAGGACATCGACACCGGCATGGTGGTGGGCTGCGCCCACCCCCTGGGGCCGTTAGCGCTCACCGACCTGATTGGTCTCGACACCACCCTCGCAGTGGCGGATTCGCTCTACGAAGAGTTCAAGGCACCTCATTTCGCTCCGCCTCCACTGCTCTCGCGCATGACCCAGGCGGGCCTCTTGGGGCGAAAGTCTGGTCAGGGTTTCTACTCGTACAAGAAGTAGCGAGTCGACTGTCATCGTCTCGCTGAACGCCGACATTAGGCGGCGGGTCCGGTCCCCGATCTCGGCCTCGCTCCATCCAGGGGCCGGACCCGCGCTGACCTTCTACGCTTAAAGGAGAAAGAGGAGTCCGTGGTTACCTACGTCGTTACCCTGCAGTGCGCAGATCGTCCGGGCATTGTGCGCGCCACGAGCTCGGCGATCGTCGAGGTCGGGGGCAACATCTTGGAGAACGACCAGTTCACCGACCCCGTCACCGGACAGTTCTGCATGCGCACCCGCTTCGAAACCGAGAACGGTGACATCGACGCCGTGCGCGATCTGCTCACGAGCGAACTCGCCCAGTTCTCACCCCAGTTGGGCATCCGTAACGAGGAGACCGAGCGTCGGGCCATCATCATGGTCTCCACGTTCGACCACTGCCTCGCCGACCTGCTGTACCGGCGAGAGCAGGGCGACCTCCCGCTCGACATCGTCGCCATCGTGAGCAACCATCCAGACTGTCGTCCGCTGGCAGCTCGCTACAAGGTGCCATTCTTCGAGATTCCGGTAACGAGCGGGACCAAGGAGGCGGCGGAGAATGAACTTCGCGTGCTGGTCGACCGGTACCTCGTCGATGTCGTCGTGCTCGCTCGTTACATGCAGGTCCTCTCGCCGCAACTCTGCGCGGACTTGAGCGGCCGAGCCATCAACATCCATCACTCATTCTTGCCGGGCTTCAAGGGCGCCAAGCCCTACCATCAAGCCTACGAACGAGGGGTCAAACTCATCGGCGCCACTGCACACTTCGTGACACCCACGCTCGACGAGGGTCCAATCATTGAACAGGACGTCGTGCGCGTCAGCCACGCGCGTCGTCCGAACGACCTCGTGTCACTGGGTCGCGACATTGAACGAAACGTGCTGGCGAGAGCGGTGAGGCTCATCGCCGAGGACCGCGTCGCCCTCGTCGGAAATCGAACGGTGATCTTCTCCCAGTAGCAGGTGGAGTCAGGTAACGGCGTTTCGAACCGTGAAACGTGGATCGCGGAACATCTCTGAACTCATGACCTCGACGATGCGTTCAACGGCGTCAAAGACATCGATGTAGCGCAAGTAGAGCGGCGTAAAGCCGAAGCGGCAGATATCGGGGTCCCTGAAGTCACCTACGACCCCGCGCTCAATAAGCGCCTGAATGATTCCGTACCCCTCGGCGTGGCGCAAGGCCACCTGGCTCCCGCGCTTGGCGTGCTCGCGCGGGGTCAGCAATTCAAAGACACCCGGCAAGCGATCTTCAATCAGGGCAACGAACAAGTCGGTCAGCGCCAGGCTCTTCACCCGCACCTGCTCGATGGTGACGCGGTCCCACACGTCAAGGGCGCCGTCGAGGGCCGCGAGCGCGATCATCGACGGCGACGACGTCACAAACGCCTGCATGCCCTTGGCGGGCTCGTATTTCAGTTCGAAGTCAAAGGGTCGGGCGTGGCCGAGCCAACCCGGCAAGGGATTTAGGAGAGCGCCCTGCCATTTGGTGCGCACGTAGATGAACGCCGGAGCCCCAGGGCCGCCGTTCAGATACTTGTAGCTGCAGCCCGCTGCGAAGTCGACGTCGCAGTCCGTCACGTCGAGCGGCACGGCGCCCGCCGAATGGGCGAAGTCCCACAGCATCAAAGAGCCCGCGGCGTGGACCTTCTCGGTGATGGTCTTCATATCGAGCATCTCACCGGTCCGAAAGTCCACATGGGTGAGCATCACGAGCGCGACATCCTCGTTCAACTCTTCGTTGAGTGTGTTGCGATCGATGGTCTTTACCGTCATCGGGCGCCCGGCGCGCGCAGCCATTGCCTCAACGATGTAGATATCCGAGTGGAAGTTGGCGACGTCGGTAAGGACAACGTGGCGGTCGGTACGCAGGTCGAGGGCGCCACCGATCAGCTTCGCGAGCAGGATCGTGAGGGTGTCGGCGACCAGCACCTCGCCCGGTTGGGCTCCGATGAGTGTCGCCACGCGGTCGCCAAGGCGAGTGGGCTCGGCCATCCACCCGGCGCTGTTCCAACTGCGAACGAGTCCGTGGGCCCACTCGGTGTTGATCACTTCATTGACCCGTCGGCTCGTCGACTCGGTCACCGGCCCGAGCGAGTTCCCGTCCAGGTAGATCTCGCCTTCGTTCAGCCGGAACTCGTCGCGAACAGAGCTCAGTTCGTCGCTCGCGTCGAGCGCGGCACAATCATCACGAAGAATCACAGCACCGACCTCACTTCCCATAACAAGGGATACAGACGCTGCGTGAGCGTCGTATCAAGATACGCCATACCTTCACTACCACCCGTTCCCGGACGACGGCCAATCTGGCGGCCCGCCATCAGCATGTGCTGGTGGCGCCACATCGAGAGGCGCTCATCGTGGTCCATCATTAGTTCCGCCACCGCGTGCAGCGCGGAGGTTTCTGGCGTGGTGTGCGAGAGGTAGAGCGCGCGCACGAGATCGAGTAGGTCATCGTGGTTGGACGCTCCGAGGGTCTGGCGAAGCGAGTGCTCGAAGCCCGACCATAACGAGGGAACCTCGCTCATCGCCTTCAGCCACGAGCGCTGCCCGTCGTCGAAGAGCTCGAAACTCAGCATCGCCTTCTTGCCTGCGCCGCTAAGAAATTCAATGGCGCGAAACTGAAATGATTGGAAACCCGACGCGGGGTTCAGCGGATCGCGAAACTCCAGGAATCCCTCGGGTGACATTGACTCAAGCACCCGGAGATGCGCGAGAAGCAGATCCTCGATGACGACCATTCGTCGCAGGTGGGCAACGGCGTTCCAAGGTTCGTTGACGTGCAGAGTGGCGTTCGCGCGCTTCAGTTCATCAATGATCACTTTGAACCACAACTCGTAGGACTGGTGCACGACGATGAACAGCAGTTCATCAGGAGCGTCCTCGGTGAGTGGAATCTGCAACTCCAGGAGATCGTTGATCCGCAGGTACGTGGAATAATCGGTGTCGTTGCTCACGCTAAGAACTCTAGGCGTAGTGAATGCTCAACTTTATGGGAGATTCAAGCGTCCGCTGCTCTCTAGGAGCGCGTGATTGGCTTGTAGCGAAGACGATGCGGCTGGTCGGCGTCGGTGCCAAGCCGCTTATGACGTTCAACCTCGTAGTCCGAAAAGTTACCCTCAAACCACCGAACGACAGCGTCGCCTTCGAAAGCGAGCACGTGGGTCGCGATCCGGTCAAGGAACCAGCGATCGTGACTGATCACCACGGCGCACCCGGGAAACATGAGCAGCCCATCTTCGAGAGCGCGCAGCGTATCGACGTCGAGGTCGTTCGTTGGTTCGTCGAGTAGCAAGACGTTCCCGCCACTGCGCAAGACCTTGGCCAGCTGCACCCGATTGCGCTCTCCGCCGGAGATCTCGCCGACCTTCTTCTGTTGATCGCTGCCCTTGAATCCGAAGCTCGCCACGTAGGCGCGAGCATGGATCTCGCGACTGCCGACCACCATGCGTTCTTGACCCTCGCTGATTTCGTCAAAGACCGTCGCGTTCGCGTCGAGGTTGTCGCGACTCTGGTCAACGTAGGCGAACGAAACTGTGCTGCCGACTTCGATGGAGCCCAAGTCCGGCTTCTCCAATCCGAGAATCATCTTGAACAATGTGGTCTTGCCGGCGCCGTTTGGCCCAATCACGCCAACGATACCGCCCGGTGGCAAGAGGAAGGTCAGGTCCTCAATGAGCAGACGATCTTCAAAACCCTTGGTGAGCTTGCTCGCGTTCACCACAACATCGCCCAACCGTGGTCCCGGCGGAATCGCTATTTCGAGCTTGTCCGCGCGGCGCTCTGAAGACTCGGACTCGGCGACGAGCTCGTTGAACGCGCTGAGGCGGGCCTTGCCCTTGCTCTGGCGCGCCCGAGGCGACATCCGAATCCATTCGAGCTCGCGCTCGAGGGCGGCTTGGCGAACCTTGTCGGCCTTCTCCTCCGAGGCGAGTCGGGCCTGCTTCTGTTCGAGCCACGACGAGTAGTTGCCCTCCCAGGGGATACCGCGGCCGCGGTCGAGCTCTAAAATCCACGAGGCCGCATTGTCCAAGAAGTAGCGGTCGTGGGTAATCGCAACGACGGTGCCGCTGTAGTCCTGCAACGTTCGCTCGAGCCACGCCACGGACTCGGCGTCGAGGTGGTTCGTTGGCTCGTCGAGAAGAAGCAGGTCGGGTCTGGAGAGCAGCAGACGGCAGAGCGCCACACGACGACGTTCACCACCCGACAGTTTGGTCACGTCAGCGTCGGGGGCCGGAAGCCGCAGCGCGTCCATCGCTATCTCGAGCGTGCGCTCCAGGTCCCACGCATTGAGCGCGTCGATCTTGGTTTGCAGTGTCGCCTGCTCAGCGAGCAGGGCGTCGAAGTCGGCGTCGGGATCGGCGAAGGCCGCGCAGACCTCATTGAATCGAACGAGCAAGTCACGCTGTTCGGCCACGCCGTCTGCGACGTTGCCGACAACGTCCTTGGATGGATCGAGCTCGGGCTCTTGGGAGAGGTAGCCCACGGTGAAACCCGGCGTGAGCCGCGCCTCACCCGTGAACCCGTCATCGAGTCCCGCCATGATTCGAAGCAGCGATGACTTCCCCGAGCCGTTGGCGCCGATGACACCAATCTTGGCCCCCGGATAGAACGAGAGATTGATGCCCTTCAGCACTTCGCGGTCAGGCGGATAGTAGCGGCGAAGGTCGCGCATGGTGAAGATGAACTGGGCAGCCATGCCATCCAGTGTGGTGCAAAACTCACCGGTGAACTTTCACCGAACCGCTGAGCAAAGAAATTCGCGCCATTACACTCGCTCCATGCCAGAGAAAACGACCACTGTTTCTGAAACGACGAAGCCCGCTCATCGTCACGCCCCGGACTGGATAATCCTTACGATCGCCTGTTTGGCGCAGTTCATGGTGGTCCTGGACGTTTCCATTGTCAACGTGGCGCTGCCGCGCATGGGCCACGATCTGCACTTCACGGTCTCGAGTGCCCAGTGGGTGGTGAACGCGTACGTGTTGACCTTCGCGGGATTCTTGTTGCTGGGTGGACGAGCGGCTGACATTTTTGGCCGCCGCCGCGTGTACATGACCGGTCTCTTCATCTTCACGCTCGCGAGCATCGGTGCGGGGTTCGCCGCCACCGGTCCTCAGATGGTCGCGGTTCGAGCCCTGCAGGGCGTCGGCGGCGCAATACTCTCCCCCGCAACATTGACGATCATCGTCACCACGTTCCACGGTCAACGCTTGCCGAAGGCCATCGGCGCCTGGAGCGCGGTCGCCGGAGCCGGCGGCGCGGTCGGCGGACTGCTCGGCGGAGTCCTCACCGGATGGTTCTCGTGGCGTTGGGTGTTCTTCATCAACGTGCCCTTTGGCATCATCGCCGCCATCGTCGCGGCGCTGTACCTGCGCGAGCTGCGCAATCGCGATGCCACGGTGAAGCTCGACGTCACCGGGGCGGTACTGATCACCAGTTCACTCGCGTCGATCATCTACGGCGTTGTCAACACGCCGACCGAGGGCTGGGGATCGACCACGACGTTGTCATGGATCATTGGTGGAGCCGTCGCCTTGGTCGCCTTCCTCTTTTGGGAGTCCAACGTCGCGTCGCACCCGCTGGTGCCGTTTCGCATCTTCAAGTCACGGGCGCTGTCCTCGGCGAATATCGTCATGTTCCTCGTGGGCGGAGCGTTCTTCGCCATGTGGTACTTCTTGACCTTCTACTTCCAGTACATCCTGGGCTACGACCCCGTGAGAGCCGGCGTGGCGTTTCTGCCGATGGCGATCGGCATCATCCTTGGCGCCCAGATAAGTTCGCGCCTTCTCGTAAAGACGGGCGCGCGCCCGATTCTTCTCGCGGGGGGCGCCATTGCCACCTTGGGGTTCCTCTGGATCTCACTCATCAGGGTCGACAGTTCCTACTGGGGCTCAATCCTTATTCCCTCGGTGCTCTGCTCGTTCGCCATGGGCCTTCTCTTCTCGCCGCTCGCGAACACCGCCACGGCGGGCGTTGACCGGGCGGACGCCGGACTGGCGTCGGGCGTGCTCAATACCGCTCGCCAGGTGGGCGGGTCGCTGGCGCTGGCCATTCTCGGTACCGTCGCTGCGGACCGCACCGCCACCTTCATGAACCCGACCTCAGGACTCGCCCTCGTGAGCGGCTACCAGCGAGTCTTCGAGGTCTCGGCACTGATCACGTTCGTCGCCTTGCTCGCCAGCCTGGCCGTGCCGCGCGGCACCGGTCTCGCCGCCAAGCACTGAGTCTCTGGGAAGCCCGGATTACTCAAGAATTAACCCAACCCGGCAAGCAGCGTTCTACTTTCAGGGCTAGTCTCGCGATGATAAACATCTGACCGTGTGACGCGACCATGTCGGGGAGACTCCGCACGATTGGACAGTCTTCGGTACTTGGGCTGACTACATAAAGGGAGAAATAATGAGGAACATTCGCCGCCTCGGCACGGTGCTCGGGGCCGCTTCACTGGTTCTGGGTACTTTGACAGTAAGCGTGGCCGCGACGACGGTATCGGCGTCGGCCGCTACCAAGTTCAAAGCGTGCGTGGTAACCGACACTGGTGGCATCAACGACAAGTCGTTCAACGCTTCGGCGTGGGCCGGCGCGGAGGCTGCGGCGAAGCAGGATAAGAACATCGATCCTTCGTACCTGTCCTCCACTTCATCGGCTGACTACTCGCCAAACATCAAGACGTTCGAGGGCGAAGGCTGCGGCATCATCGTGACCGTCGGCTTCCTCATGGATCCAGCGACCCTCGCCGGCGCAAACGCTGACGCAAAGCAGAAGTTCGCGATCGTGGACGACGCCCCGGTCGGCCTCAAACACGATAACGTTCTCGCTCTTCAGTACGAAACCGACCAGGCGGGCTTCCTCGGTGGCATGCTGGCGGCCGGGAAGAGCGTCACCGGAACCGTCGCCACGTACGGCGGTGAGGACTTCTCGTCCGTCACCCTCTACATGAACGGTTTCGTCGCCGGTGTTCGTTACTACGACAAGACGTACAACGCCAAGGTCAAGGTCCTCGGTTGGACCCCGGCGAAGGGCGCGTGCAGTCTCGCTACCTGTAACGGGAAGGGCACGTTCGTGGGTAACTTCACCGACCAGACCGCGGGCAAGACCATTACGACCGGTGACTTCTCGGACGGCGCTGACATTGTCTTTCCCGTCGCTGGCTCGGTGGGCCTTGGTTCAGTAGCGGCGGCACAACAGGCCGGCGCGGGCCACAGCATCATGTGGGTCGACAGCAACGGCTGCGTCTCGGATGCGACCGACTGCAAGTGGTTCGTCGGCACCGTCGCCAAGGGCGTCGAGCCCTCGGTCGAGGCTGCGGTCCTCGCCGCGGCGAAGGGCACCTTCAAGGGCGGCAGTTACGTCGGCACACTGGCCAATAGCGGCACCCTCCTCGAGTACGGCGGCATCAAGGTTCCGTCCAAACTCAAGTCGGAGATCGCCACTGCGAAGGCGGGCATCATCGCGGGCACCATCTCGGTCAACCCGAACAAGTACCCCGTGGGCTAACCAACTCGTCATTCAACGGTAACCACCCATGATGAAGGCCCGGGTTCTTGCAACCCGGGCCTTTGTTATGACTACGATGAACCGTGATGCGATTGGAACTGCGGGCAATAACCAAACGATTCGGGTCCCTCGTCGCCAACGACCAGATCAGCATTACCGTCGAGCCCGGCCAGATCCACTCGCTGCTCGGCGAGAACGGCGCCGGTAAGTCGACGCTCATGAACGTCCTCTTCGGACTGTTGCATCCCGACGACGGTGAGATCCTGATCGATGGTGTCCCTACGACGTTCGAGAATTCCGGCGAGGCCGTTCGACGAGGCATTGGCATGGTGCACCAACACTTCATGCTCGTACCGGTGTTCACGGTGGCGGAGAACGTCGTGCTGGGCTTCGAGCCAACGAAGTCCTTCAACCGGGTTGACTACCAAAAGGCCACCGATGACATTCGTCGAGTCTCCAAGGAGTTCAACCTCGAAGTCGACCCCGACGCCATCATCGAAAGTCTGCCGGTAGGCATCCAACAGCGCGTCGAGATACTCAAGGCCCTCAGCCACGACGCCCAGCTGTTGATCCTGGACGAGCCGACCGCCGTTCTTACTCCTCAAGAAATTGATGCACTGATGGAGATCATGCGGTCCCTGGCCGCGGCGGGCAAGTCGATCCTCTTCATCACGCACAAGCTGAAGGAGGTGAAGGCCATCGCTGACGTGATCACAATCATTCGTCAGGGGAAGGTCGTGGGCACGGCGGAGCCGTCCGCCTCCGAGTCCGAGCTCGCCTCGATGATGGTTGGGCGCGACGTCGTGCTGACGGTGCAGAAGGAGCCGTTCTCCCCCGGCGAAGATGTGTTCGAGATTCGTGATCTGGTCGTTCGCGACGACCGCGGTCTCGCCGCCGTCAACGGGGTCTCGCTCGACGTTCGAGCGGGAGAGATCCTCGCACTGGCCGGCGTCCAGGGCAATGGTCAGACTGAACTCGTCGAGGCAATAGCGGGGATGCGACCGGTGGAATCGGGAACGATTACCCTCAACGGTCACGACATCACGAACGCCTCACCCCGCAAGGTCCTGGACGCCGGACTGGGCCATATCCCGGAGGACCGACAGCGCAATGGGCTGGTGATGTCCATGACTGTCGCGGACAACTTGGTGCTCAACACCCCTCGAAGGGCGCCATTCGCCAAACGCGGCACGAGGAATCTCGCCGCGGTGAACGCGAATGCCGTGCGGCTCATCAATGAGTTCGACATCCGCACCGAGTCGCCCCAAGAGCTCGTGAGTTCCCTTTCCGGCGGAAACCAGCAAAAGGTAATCGTGGCGCGTGAACTGTCGCGTGATCTCAAGTTCCTCGTGGCGTCCCAGCCGACTCGAGGACTCGACGTCGGCTCGATCGAGTACGTGCACCGCCAGATGGTTAATCACCGGAACCTCGGCAACGCGGCACTCGTGGTTTCGTCCGAACTCGACGAGGTCTTCGCGCTCGCGGATCGGATTGCCGTGATGTACGCCGGCAAGATCAGCGGCGTCGTCGATCCGTCCGTCAGCCGCGAATCCATCGGCCTACTGATGGCCGGGACGATCACGGAGACGGCCCATGACTGAGGCCACCCCGGCCCCGGCCCCGGCCAGGACCAGGCACGCGGCTTTGGTCTGGATGACGTCCCAGAGCCCCATCGTTGTCACGGTCTTGGCCCTGGTGCTGGGCTTTTTCGTTGGGGCCCTCATCATCATCACCACGACGCCCGCGGTGCTCGACGCGTGGCGGGGTCTGTTCCACAGTTGGGGTGCCCCGGGCGACGCTCTCAAGGTCACGTTCGACAATGTCGGCGCCGCCTACCGTTCCATGTTCACCGGTTCGGTCTTCGATCCGGCGCAGCTCTGGCACTCCATGACCACCGGAAAGGGCTTCGACGCCTCGCTGACCCCGATCTCCGAAACGCTCACGTACGCCACACCCCTCATCATCATCAGCACCGGCGTGGGCATCGCCTTCCAGACCGGGCTCTTCAATATCGGCGCCAACGGCCAGGCCGTGCTGGGCGGAATCGCCGGCGGCGTCGCCGGATCGATGCTGCACATGCCGATGATCCTGCACCTTCCCGTCACCCTGATCGCGGGTATCGCCGGCGGCATGGTGTGCGGAGTGATTCCGGGCGTGTTGAAAGCCTTCACTGGAGCCCACGAAGTAATCGTCACCATCATGTTGAACTACGTCATCTACGCATTTCTGCTCTTCGCCGTGCTCTCGACGGCGTTCCAGCAGCCGGGCCAGTCGAACGACATCTCGCGAACCATGGCTCCGTCAGCCCAGCTGCCACCGCTCTTCGGAGCGGCGTCGGGACTTCGCGTGAGTTACGGGATCTTCGTCGCCCTGGCCGTCGTGCTCTTCGCCTGGTGGTTCCTTGACCGGTCTTCGATCGGCTTCGACTTCCGAGTCACCGGAGCGAACCCCTCGGCGGCCAAGGCATCCGGCATCAGCTCGCGAACGGTGATCGTCCTGGTCTTTCTCATATCGGGCGGCCTCGCGGGCTTGGCCGGTATTGTCCAAGCGGCCAGCACCACGCACTACATCGACGGAGGCTTTCTGATCGGCAACGCGGGCATCGGCTTCACGGCCATCACCATCGCGCTGCTCGGACGTAATCGTCCCATGGGCATTCTGCTGTCGTCCCTGCTCTTCGCCGCGCTGGGGGTGGGTGGCCGCACAATGCAGGCCGCGACTGGCATACCCCTCGACCTCGCCACGGTCATCCAGTCGATCGTCGTGCTCTTCGTCGCCACCCCGGTGCTGGTAAAAGAGATCTTCCATCTGCGCGCGGCCAAGACCGAAGTATTGCAGCTCGCCACCCAGGGTTGGGGCTCATGAGCATCGCGCCAGCGCCTGCGCCGACCCAGGTCGCCACGTTCCGTCCCAGCGGACGTACGAGGATCATCAGCATCATCATGATCGTGATCGGGCTCCTCACGGCCCTCGTCTTTGGCCTGGGCAGCGCCGCCAGCGCCCATTCATCGCTGACCTTCACTCCGATCAACCTCGCCAACGCGCCCTGGCACCTGGGGAGGCTCACCCTCTTGACGCGCTGGACCAACGTGATACTCGGGCTGATCATGGTGGCGCTCGGCGCCGAAGTGTTCCTGCGTCAGCCCCGACGCGGCGTCATGGTGCGCTTCGGAGTCGTGGCCGTCCTGTTCCTGCTGGCCCTGTTGCTGTGGGCATCGCGAGCTCCCGGGCCGTCTCAAGTGGGTTACGTAAACGTGACGGCGGTCCTCATCGGTAGCTCCGAGGTTGCGATGGTTCTGATCTTCGGTGCGCTCTCGGGCCTGATGTGCGAACGATCCGGCGTCGTGAACATCGCCATCGAAGGTCAATACATTGGCGGTGCGTTCTTCGGTTCCGTGATCGCGTCGACCACGCACGATTTCTTCCTCGCCGCGATCGCCGGCATGGTCGCCGGCGCGCTCCTCGGACTCTTGCTGGCCTTCTTGTCCCTGCGCTACCTCGTGGACCAGATCATCGTTGGCGTCGTCATTGTGACGATGATCAGTTATCTTTCGTCGTATCTGAATCTCCAGGTCCTCACCCCGTACCCCCAGTACAACACGGGCAATCTCGCGCCCAATCTGCCGATTCCCCTGCTCTCCAAGATCCCGATCATCGGACCGGTCTTCTTCAACCAAAGCGCCTTCTTCTACCTGATGCTCGTCCTGGTCGGGGTCATCAGCTTCGCCCTCTTCAAGACCCGCTACGGACTGCACGTGCGCGCGGTCGGCGAGCACCCCCACGCCGCCGCGACCGTCGGCATCAACGTGGTGCGCGTGCGCTACATCAACGTCGTCCTGGGCGGCGCCATCGCCGGAATCGGCGGCGTCGCCTTCATGGCCTCGCAGGGTCAGTTCCAACCGGGCTACACGTCGGGGCTCGGCTACATCGCCCTCGCCGCGATGATCTTCGGACGCTGGCGGCCGTCTGGAGCCGTGGCCGCGTCGGTGATCTTCGGACTATCGGTCTATCTCTCGGAAAACCTGCAGGCCTACTCGATCCCAATCTCCACCGAGATCCTCGGCATGTTCCCCTACATCATCACGATCGTCGTGGTGGCCGGGCTGATCGGACGAGTACGCGCGCCGGGTGCCGACGGGATCCCTTACCGTCACGACTAGCCGCGCGCGCCAAGCCCTCGCACGACATTTGATGCGCTCTCCATGGCGAGCATGAGCGCCCCTTCACAGTCGAGTCCGCTCAGTCGAGCCGATAGATATCCACCGGTTGCGGCGTCACCGGCGCCGGTCGTGTCGACAACTTCAACATCCCGGGCAGGTTGAGCCCATACGTGATCACCGCGAACAACAATGGCCCCGTGGCGGCCACGCGTGATGACTACTTCGTCGCCCGCTTGCGCGAGAGCGACGCCGGCCGCTGCCACGTCAGGTGAGTTCGAAAGCAACAACGATTCTTCTTCGTTCGCGAACAACATCGTGATGCCCCCCGCGGCCCTTAGGAACGCGGAGGCGCCGAGTTTCACGAGCGGGCCCGCCGAACATGCGTCCACCGACGTCGACGCACCCCTGGTTCGGGCCATGTCGAGCGCGCTTGAGGCGAGGTCTCGGGTGGCGCTTTCGAGAATCGTGTAGCCCGACACGTGAAGATGATCGAAGGGCCGGTCGAGCGCCGCTTCGACGCTCTCCATACACAAGAGCAGGTTGACGCCACGATCGGTCATCATCGCTCGCTGACCCTCGTCGTCGACCACTGCAACGACGACGCCCGTCGATCCCTCCGCCACCTGCACCTGCGCCCTGACTCCGGCGGCCTCGAGCTCACGGATAAACATCTCGCCCGGCTCGTCGTTGCCAACCACGCCAACGAACATCACCTCATGGTGAGCGGCGAGCGCGACGGCCATGTTCGCGGCGGATCCGCCGCGGCTGAAGCGGACCCGCGACGGCGTGTCGCTCCTCGCGACGAGAGGCTCCTCGGGGCGCACCACCACATCCAACATCGCGTCACCTATGACGACGATTCGACTCACCTGGTGGCCCGCGAGATCGCCGTGGCGATCTGACCAGCCAGGGCGGCGTTCGACACCACCAGGTCCTGGTTGACCCGCACGCTGCGCCCTTCGCTGAAGCGCGCGAACTCGGTGAGCAGCACCGGCGTGACATCCTTACCGGTGACGGCCAGCTGCTGCGCCCTCGCGAGAGCGCTCGTCAGGGCGTCGTCGTGGAGCTGATGGTCCAGTTGGCGGTTCTCGTCCACCGGATTCGCTACGAGAAAACCGGTGGACGAGAACCGGCGATGGTTGAGGAACGCGACGGCGGCCTCCCCGGCGTCCTCCAGCGACCAGTCCAGTTCGAAGCCGCTATCGCTTCGATAAAAGCCGGGGAATCTCTTCGTTCGAAACCCCGCAATGGCAACGCCCAGGGAGTCGAGCCGTTCCAGGGTCGCCCCGATGTCGAGGATCGACTTCACGCCCGAGGCCACCACCAGCACCGGTGTTCGCGACATCGCCGTGAGGTCGGCGGACTCGTCAAAACTGTGAATCGCGTCACGATGCACTCCGCCGAGTCCGCCCGTCGCCATGACCTGTATGCCGACGTGATGCGCAACGGCGATGGTCCCCGCAACGGTCGTGGCACCGTCCGCACCGAGCGCGAGCGCCACGCCCAAGTCGCGGGCCGAAAGCTTGGCCGCGTGGCGAGGCGTCGACGCCAACTCCTCGAGCTGTTGGGCCGAGAGGCCGACGATGACGTTGCCGTCGAGAATGCCAATGGTCGCAGGTACCGAACCACCTTCGCGCACTGCCGCTTCGCACTGTCGGGCGACTTCCAGATTCGTCGGCGCCGGCAGGCCCTGGACGACGATGGTGGTCTCGAGAGCGACCACGCCACGGCCCTCAGAGAGCGCGGTCGCCACTTCGTCGTGCAGCAGCACCGAGGGTTCGAAAGAGTTATTCACGCAATGCGAAGTGTACTGTTTGACCGTGAGTTCCCTTAATGAGATCCCCTGGGCTGAGCTTCGCGAACTGGCACGAAACGCCGCCGCCGCCTCGTACGCACCGTATTCGAAAGTTCACGTCGGGGCGGCGGGTTACACCACCGACGGTCGTTTTGCGACCGGCGCCAACGTGGAGAACGCCAGTTACGGCCTCACGCTGTGCGCCGAGTGTTCACTCGTGAGCGATCTGATCCGCCTCGGTGGCGGGCGTCTCGCCGCGGTGGCGATCGTCGCGGGTGATCAGCAGCCCATTGCCCCGTGCGGACGCTGTCGACAGCTGTTATTCGAACACGGCGGCGGCGGACTTCTCATCGACTACGGCCTCGACGAGAGGCCCCGCCACTTGCACGAGTTGCTGCCCGACGCCTTCGGTCCCGACGATCTGAGAGCGAGGAAAAGCGCGTGAGCTCTTTCTCGGCGGTCGACGTCATCGCCGCGAAGCGCGACGGCGCCACGCTGAGGGACGACGCCATCGTGTGGATCCTTGACGCCTACGTGAAGGGTGACGTCGCCGAGGAACAGATGTCCGCGCTGCTGATGGCCATTTTCTTTAACGGTCTGAACCCGCACGAACTGTTGACGTGGACCGACTGCATGATCGCGTCGGGCGAGCGCCTGAACCTGCAGGGCCTCTCGCGTCCGACGGTTGACAAGCATTCAACGGGCGGGGTCGGCGACAAGATTTCCCTGATCCTGGCGCCGCTGGTCGCGGCGTGCGGGGCGGCGGTGCCTCAGCTGTCGGGTCGAGGACTCGGCCACACGGGTGGCACGCTCGACAAACTGGAAACCATCCCCGGCTGGCGGGCGTTTCTCACCAACGACGAGATGCGCGATCAGCTCGAACGAGTGGGCGCGGTCATCTGCGCCGCCGGACAGGGACTCGCCCCCGTTGATCGAAAGCTGTACGCACTGCGAGACGTCACGGGAACCGTGGAGTCGATTCCGCTCATCTCCTCGTCAATCATGTCCAAGAAGATCGCCGAGGGCACCGCGGCGCTCGTGCTCGACGTGAAGGTGGGCCGCGGCGCCTTCATCAAGACCATCGACCGGGCCCGTGAACTCGCGGCCACCATGGTGTCGCTCGGTTCCAGCCACGGCGTCGCCACCGTGGCCCAGCTCACGTCAATGGACCAGCCCCTCGGTCGGGCCGTTGGCAACGCCCTCGAGGTCACCGAATCGGTTGAAGTCCTGCACGGTCGTGGTCCGCTCGATGTTCGAGAGGTGACGCTCGGGCTTGCGCGCACCATGCTCGAACTCGTGGGCATCCACGAAGACCCCGCGGCGAAGCTGGATGACGGTTCGGCCTACGAGGTCTATCGCCAGATGATCACGGCCCAGGGTGGTGATCCAGACGCGACGCTCGAAGTCGCCGAGCTCAAGGACGTCGTGCTGTCCCCCCAGGACGGAATCGTCCAGTCCGTCGACGCCCTCAACGTTGGGGTGACCGCGTGGCGTCTGGGCGCCGGACGGGCCCGCAAGGAAGACCCCGTGAGCGCCGGGGCGGGCGTGATGTGCCTCGTTCGAGAGGGCGACTACGTCGAGGCCGGTCAGCCTCTTTTTGAACTCTTCGCGGACGATGACGATCACCTCACGAGTGGTCGCGAGAGTATCTCGCACGCCGTCACGCTCGGAGAAGAACCGGCGAGGGGCGGTCGGATTCTGCTGGAGAAGATCTCTGCGAAGTGACGGGCGAGGTTGACTAGCCTTGGCCCATGCCTGGCGTCCCACTCACCCGAGAGCTGATTCAAAAGGCCCCCAAGGTGGTGCTGCACGAGCACCTTGACGGCGGCCTTCGACCGTCAACGGTGCTCGAACTGGCCCACGAGATCGGCTACAGGGGTCTGCCCACCAACGATCCCGACGAACTTCGCGACTGGTTCGTCGCTGACACGCCCGGCAGCGACCTCGTGCGCTATCTCGAGGGCTTTTCCCACACCACGGCGGTCATGCAGACCAAGGATCAGATCGAACGCGTGGCCAGTGAGGGCGCAATCGATCTCGCCCGTGATGGGGTGGTCTACGCCGAGATTCGCTTCGCTCCCGAACTGCACACCGGACGGGGCCTGACCCTCGAGCAGATCGTCGAGGCCGTGCTCACCGGCTTCAACCACGGGGTCCAGCAAGCGGCGCTCGAGGGACACACCATCATCGTGCGAACCATCCTCTCGGCCATGCGTCAAAACAATCGCAGCGAAGAGATCGCCCGACTGGCCGTGACGTTTCGCGATGCGGGCGTCTGCGGCTTTGACATCGCGGGGCCCGAGGACGGGTTCCCGCCGACGGAGCACCTGAGCGCCTTTCACCTCATTCAGCGCGAGAACTTTCACATGACCGTTCACGCGGGCGAGGCGTTCGGGCTTCCGTCCATCTGGGAGGCCGTCCAGTTCTGTGACGCCGAGCGCTTGGGCCACGGCGTTCGAATCGTCGACGACATCACTCGCGTCGGTGAGCACTACGAACTGGGCCGCCTGGCGAGTTACATCCGGGACCGTCGAATCCCGCTCGAAGTGTGCCCGACGTCGAACGTGCACACCGGTGCCGCGTCCTCAATCGCGACCCACCCCATTGAGCTGCTTCGCCAGCTCAGGTTCCGTGTCACGCTCAATACCGATAACCGACTGATGAGCGGCATCACAATGAGCAGCGAGTTTGCGGCGTGCGCGGCCGCGTTCAACTGGACCTTGGACGACATGGAGTGGCTGACGCTCAACGCCGCGAAGAGTTCGTTCTTCCAATTCGACCAGCGCTTGGCGATGATCAACACGGTCATCAAGCCGGGCTACGCGGCCCTTCGCCGGGCCTAGGGCTGCAGGAGCATCGCCAGATCATCGCGCACCGCGCCCAGTTGTGCCGCCGCGACGGCTCGATGCTGGCTGAGCGGCACCGCCTCATCTGGACGTGCTTTTATCTCCATGTAGGCCTTCAACTTCGGTTCGGTGCCCGACGGACGCACCACGACCCTGCCGAGAGAACCCAGTTGAAACAACACCCCGTCAGTCGGCGAGAGTCCGTTCCAACCCTTCGCGAGGTCGACGAATTCGCTTACCGCTAGTCCCCCCAACGTCGAAGGAGGGTCCGCGCGCAGTCGCTCGACAACGCCACGAATCGCGACGGCGCCGGTTGGCCCCTCGGCACGAAGTGATAGCTGACCTCCGGCGTGAACGCCGAAGCGACGCTCGATCTCGTCCAAGCGATCAAGGAGCGACTTGCCCTGTCGTGAGAGTTCGTGGGCCAAGTGGCAGATCGCGAGGGCGGCGGACATCCCGTCCTTGTCCCCCACCAGTGGATCGACGGCGAATCCCAGGGCCTCTTCGTAGCCGAAGCGGAGGACCCCGTCACCGGCCGCTCGTGAGATCCATTTGAAACCGGTCAACGTCGCGACGAAGCGAACGTTCGCGCTCTTCGCCATCTCTTCGAGCATCGTCGACGAAACAATCGTCGTCGCCACGACATCGCGTTCGTCGGTCATCCCTTCGAGCAGCGCTGAGGCCAGCAGCCACCCGATCTCGTCACCGCGCAACGTGCGCCATCCACCGTCGTCACGCACCGCCACCCCCAATCGGTCCGCGTCAGGGTCATTGGCGATCACCAGCGATGACGAGGTCTCGCTGGCTCGAGACATCGCGAGGTCCAAAGCGCCCGGCTCTTCGGGATTAGGAAATGGCAGCGTGGGAAACCGTCCGTCGGGTGCGAACTGCCTTTCGACGACCGCCACTGATCGAAAGCCTGCCCCCTCGAAAAGTGCGGTCATGATTTCGCCCCCCACACCGTGCAGCGGCGTGTACGTAATCCTCAGGCCGCTGCCCCCCGCAACGCGGAATCTTCCGACAAAATGCTCCCGGTAGGCGTCCAGGACCTTCTCGGCCACCACGTGATGCAGCTTGCTCGATCGGTCCCCCAATACCGGAGTACCGGCGTCGCGCGCGTAACGCTCGACGATTGCGTCGTTCGGGGCGATGATCTGGCGTCCGTCGGGTCCGAACAACTTGTAACCGTTGTCCCGGGGCGGATTGTGGCTCGCGGTGATCATGATCCCCGCGCCGGCGCGCAGGGCCTTCACGCCGTAGGCCACCAAGGGCGTCGGAAGCGGGCGGGGCATCTCGTGGACCGTGACGCCGGCACCCAGCAACACCGCGACAACCTCGTCATTGAACTTCTCGGACCCGTGTCGGGCATCGCGCCCGACGACCACGCCGCGAGAAGGCTCGACGCCGATCTCCTGCAGCCACGCGACGACTCCCTGGGTGGCGCGACGAACCGTGTAACGATTCATCCCCGCGGGGCCCGCCATCACCGGACCGCGAAGTCCCGCGGTCCCGAAACTCAAGTGCGAGGCGAAGCGACGATTCAACTCGTCCTCGTTGCCCTCGTCCAGCAGTTGACGAAGGGTCGATCGATCCCCTTCATCAGGATCGTTGGTAATCCACTCCTCGACGTGGCGAATCAGCTCTGGGTTCACAGGACCCGCACGAGTTGACTCAGCAGTGCCCCGAGCGGGCCAGAGGCGTTCTGGCCCGCCTCGAGCACCTCCGAATGATTGAGCGGCGCCGACGAGACCCCCGCCGCCAAGTTCGAGATCAGGCTGAGGCCCAGGACCTCCGCGCCGAGATGACGCGCCGCGATCGCTTCGAGCACCGTGGACATCCCCACCAGCGTCGCGCCCATCGACTTGGCCATGGTGATCTCGGCGGGGGTTTCGTAGTGAGGTCCACGAAAGCCCGCGTAGACGCCTTCACCAAGAGCCGGTGCCGCGTGCTTCACCACGCCGCGCAGGCGAGCGCTGTAGAGGTCGGTCAGGTCGACGAAGCGTGCACCGTATCCCTCGGGCGGCGCCGCGCCCTCCATGGGCGAGGTCGACGTGAGATTAATGTGGTCGCGAATGACCACGACGGTGCCGGCGCCCTGGGCGGGGTCGATGCCACCGCAGGCGTTGGTGAGGACAATCGTCTTGGCCCCCGCGGCGACGACGGTGCGCACCGGATGAACCACTTGGTGGGCGGTATTGCCCTCGTAGAGATGTACGCGCCCCGCCACCAGGGCGACCCTTCGTCCGTTCACGTCGAGCGAGACGATCTGACCACTGTGGCCGGCGACGGTGGGCGCGACGAAACCAGAGAGCGTTGACGTGGGAACTTCGCTCGTGGGCGTGCCGAGCGCCGCGGCACCCTCCTTCCAACCCGATCCCAGGACAATGGCGATGTCGTAGGCGTCGAACCCGCTCTTCTCGCGGAGCTCATTCGCCGCGAGCTGGGCCAATTCGTAGGGATTCGTCATCACTGTCCAATCGTGTGCCATACGGTCGATGTCTCGATGAAGGCGCGTAGTCGGCGAGTCGAGTCGGCGCCATCGCCGTCGCGGGGACGAAACACTCGCTTGATCGAAGAAGCGGCGGCGGCGTTGAGATCGTTCGCCGCGTCACCGGTGACGCCAGAGAGATCGATACCGTCAACGTCTTCGTGCGACGCCAGCGTGGGGGCGAGCTCACTGGTGATTCCGGTCACGACGTTCAGCACGCCCGCCGGGAAGTCCGAGGTGGCGCTCATTTCACCCAGCAGCACGCCCGGGATCGGGCGTCGTTCGCTCGCCACCACGATCACGACGTTGCCGGCGGCGATGGGGGCGAGCGCCGCGTCGACGAAACCCTCCAGCGACGACTCCTGTGACGCGATGATGCCGACGACGCCGCTCGGGATCGGGAGCGAGAAATTGAAGAACGGACCCGCCACCGGGTTTGCTCCGCCGTATACCTGGGCAATCTTGTCGGTCCAGCCCGCGTACCAGACCACTCGGTCAATCGCGCGCGCGACGCTCCTCTCCGCTTTCTTGATGCTGAGTCCCTCGGCGAGGGCGACGTGTTCTGCGAGCTCCGCCCGACGTGCTTCAGCCATTTCAGCGAGACGGTAGATGACCTGGCCGCGGTTGTACGCGCTCGAACCCCACCACTTGACCTGCGCAACTCGAGCGGCCGCCACCGCGTCTCGAAGGTCCTTGCGTGAACCCTGGGCCATGTTCGCTACGAACTCGCCACCCGCAGAGGCGACTTCGTAACTGCGGCCCGACTCCGAGCGCGGAAAAGCCCCGTTGATGAGCAGCTTGTAGGTCTTTCGAACGTCGAGACGACTGTCAGACATCGAGGTACGCCTCCAGACCGTGACGCCCGCCTTCGCGGCCAAATCCTGATTCGCGAACGCCACCGAAGGGACTCGTCGGATCGAAACGGTTGTAGGTGTTCGCCCAGATCACGCCGGCGCGCAGTCGCTGGGCGACCCAGAGGGTTCGACTCCCCTTCTCGCTCCAGACGCCGCACGCGAGCCCGTAACTGGAGTTGTTGGCTTTGGCGACCGCTTCTTCGGGAGTGCGGAACGTCAGCACCGAAAGGACCGGTCCGAAGATCTCCTCGCGAGCGATGCGGTGGGACTGGGACACGTCGGCGAACACCGTGGGCGCGAACCAGTAGCCCTTGTCGGGGAGCTCGCACGAACTCGTGTAGCGCGTCGCGCCCTCGCCCTCGCCGAACGCGGTGAGCTCTTGGATGCGGGCCAGTTGGGCGGCCGAATTGATCGCTCCCACGTCGGTGTTCTTGTCCATCGGGTCACCGACACGCAGCTGCTCCACGCGACGGACCAGTCGGCGAAGGACTTCGTCGGCGACCGACTCTTGCACGAGGAGCCGCGAACCGGCGCAACAAACGTGACCCTGGTTGAAGAAGATCCCGTCAATGACGCCTTCGATCATCTCGTCAATCGGAGCGTCTTCGAAGACAATGTTTGCGCCCTTGCCGCCGAGTTCGAGGGTGAGTCGCTTCTGACTTGACGCGACGCGCTGTTGAATCAGTCGGCCCACGGCGGTCGAACCGGTGAATGCTATCTTGTCCACTCCGGCGTGCTCAACCAGCGCGGCGCCCGTCGAACCGTCACCGGTGACGATATTGACGACCCCCGGTGGCAGCTCGGCCTGCTGGAGGATCTCGGCGAGCAACAAGGCGCTGAGCGGGGTCGTCTCGGCGGGCTTCAAAACGCACGTGTTACCCGCTGCGAGCGCCGGTGCGAGCTTCCACGCGGCCATCAAGAGCGGGAAGTTCCATGGGATGATCTGACCCGCGACGCCAATGGGCCGGGGGTTCGCCCCGAATCCCGCGTGGCCGAGCTTGTCCGCCCAGCCGGCGTAGTAGAAGAAATGGGCCGCGGCCAGGGGAATGTCGATGTCGCGCGATTCGCGAATGGGCTTTCCGTTGTCGAGGGTCTCCACGACCGCCAACTCACGGGCCCTCTCCTGGATCAACCGAGCAATGCGAAAGAGGTACTTCGAACGCTCGGCCCCGGTGGTCTTGGACCACACCGTCTCGTAGGCGCGGCGGGCCGCTTGGACTGCGTGGTCCACGTCGGCGTTGCTCGCCTGGGCGACCGTCGCCAAAACCTCCTCGTTCGCCGGATTGAGTGTGACGAACTGCTCGTGCTGCGAAGGGTCGCTGAACGAACCATCGATGAACAGCCCGTAACTCGACTTGAGCCGGGCAATCGACGCCGACTCGGGAGCCGGGTCGTACTCGAGTGAACCCAATCGCGAGTTCGCCGGAATCTTCTCCGTCATGTCAGTCCCCGCTGAATTCATCGGGTCGAACGTACGCCCCGCGTCGCTGCTTGAGCCGTTGCATCAAGAGATCGTTGAGAAGCGACGACGCGCCGAAGCGAAACAGGTGAGGGGTAAGCCACGTCGAGCCCGTCGTCTCGTTGACGAGAACCAGGTACTTCATCGCGTCCTTCGTGGTGCGAATCCCGCCCGCAACCTTGACGCCCACGATCCGGCCCGTGGTTTCGGCGTAGTCGCGAACCGCCTCGAGCATGACCAGGGCCACGGGTGTTGTCGCGTTCACCGAGACCTTGCCCGTGGAGGTCTTGATGAAGTCCGCACCGCCCAGCATCGCGAGCCAGCTCGCCCGGCGCACGTTGTCGTAGGTCACCAGCTCGCCGGTCTCCAGGATGACCTTCAGGTGCGCGTCGCCGCACGCCCCCTTCACCGCGACGATTTCTTCAAAGGCCTGTCCCAGGCGCCCAGAGAGGAACGCCCCGCGGTCGATCACCATGTCGATCTCGTCAGCGCCCGCGGCGAGCGCCTCGCGGACATCGAGCAGCTTCACGGCGAGTGACGCACGTCCCGACGGGAAGGCGGTCGCGACCGACGCGACCGCCACCGGGGCGCTGCCCAACACCGATCGAGCGTGGGCGACGAGATCCGGGTACACGCACACCGCGGCGACCGACGGCACGGTGAGGTCGCGAGGGTCGGGTCGAAGAGCTTTGGCGCAGAGGGAACTCACGCGACCGGGGGTGTCGGCACCTTCGAGAGTGGTCAGATCCACCATCGAAATCGCCAAATCAATCGCGGCCATCTTGGTGGACTTCTTTATTGAACGAGTAGCGAGTTTGGCGGCGCGCGCCTCGAGCCCCACCGCGTCGACGCCAGAAAGTGCCGTCAGGAGCGCGCGTAGTTGCGTCTCGGATTCAATAGCCGGGGCGGCGCTCGATGCGGGAATCTTGACACCGTAGTCATCGTTGCCGACGAGGCGAAGAGGCGCGGTACTCACCTCGATAACGCTAGCAACGAACCGCCGCGAAAGCGCAAACGCCGGACTTAGTGGAAGGTGGGCAGCTGGTTCGCCGCCAAGCGGGCGGCGAACGTCGGAGCGGCGGCGTCCTTCGGGCTCACGATGGGTTCGCCGCTGACGGACCACGGGACACTGATCTCGGTGTCGAAGGGGTAGATCTCCAATTCGACCTGCGCGTTGAATGGCGACGACAACAGGTACGAGAGCGCCGCATTCTCGCTGGTGACGCAAAAGCCGTGCGCCACCCCCGCCGGGAGCAGCACCGAACGACCCTCGCCCGCACCGAGGTGAACTACCTCCACTCGACCGAAGGACGGCGAACCAACGCGAATATCGACGATGACGTCATCCAGCTCCCCGTAGACGCACGTCACAACCTTGGCCTGACCCTCGGGTGCCAGCGAGTAGTGGAGACCGCGTACGACGTCGCGGCTCGACATCGAAAGATTGGCCTGTTGCGCCTGGAACGAAACGCCCGCGGCTTCAAAGTCGTTGAGTTTGAACCACTCGCGAAAGAATCCGCGGTCGTCGCCGTGGACCGGCGACTCGAGCACGAAGAGTCCAGGAATCGTAAGTTCGGTCAACTTCATGGGTTTTCCTCCTTCAGCGGCCGCCACCACTCTTCGTTGTCGTGATACCACTTGACGGTTGCCGCGAGCCCCTCTTCGAAGCTCACGCGAGGTTCGTAGCCGAGTTCCTCCCTGATCTTGGAGCAGTCCACCGAGTAGCGCCGATCATGACCGAGCCGGTCGGCCACGGGCTCGATCTTTGACTCGTCGCTCCCGCAGAGTTTGAGCAGTCGATGCGTCAGCTCCTCGTTGGTCAGCTCGGTGCCGCCGCCGATGTTGTAGATCTCACCGGCGCGACCGTTCTCCAGGACGAGCAGGATCCCCTGGCAGTGGTCGTCAACGTGCAACCAGTCGCGCACGTTCAACCCGTCACCGTACAGCGGGACGTTTCGCCCATCGCTCAAGTTCGTCACGAAGAGGGGTATAAGTTTCTCGGGATACTGGCGCGGTCCGTAGTTGTTCGAACATCTGGTCACCATGACCGGCAGAGCGAAGGTCCGGTGATACGCGAGCGCCGCCAAATCCGAACCGGCCTTGCTCGACGAGTACGGCGAGTTCGGCTCGAGGAGGTGGTCCTCGCGCCACGATCCCTCCGCAATGGTTCCGTAGACCTCGTCGGTGGAGATGTGCACGAAACGCTCCACGTGACCGCGGCGCGCGCTTTCAAGAAGCTGTTGGGTGCCCAGCACATTCGTTTCGTAAAATGGCCGCGCACCGGTGATGGAACGGTCGACGTGGCTCTCCGCGGCGAAGTGGACGACCGCGTGGGCACCACGAAGCAGATCGTCGGTGATGTCACCGTCCAGAATCGATCCCTGCACGAAGCGGACCCGCGAGTCGAGGAGAGCCTGGGTCATGTTCTCGCGACGTCCCGAGTACGTCAGCGCGTCGAGCACGACTATTTCGTCGTAGTCGAGACGTTCGGCCTGTTCGAGAAATAGTTCGGTGAATCGAGAGCCGATGAACCCCGCCGCTCCGGTTATCACAACGCGCATAGAGGTACCTCGGCCTTTAGAAAGGGGTCTTGAGACTCCTATACTAATGGAGTGAAGGGAATCATTCTGGCCGGAGGCAGCGGGACGCGGCTGTACCCCATCACGCGCGCGGTATCGAAGCAACTGCTGCCGATCTACGACAAGCCAATGATTTACTACCCGCTCAGCACCTTGATGCTCAGCGGACTTCGTGAAATCCTCCTCATAACGACCCCGCACGATCAGGACGCCTTCCAGCGACTCCTCGGTGACGGATCCCAGTTCGGCATTCGGATCACCTACATCATCCAAGACGAGCCGAACGGGCTCGCCCAAGCGTTGATACTCGGTGAAGAGTTCCTGGACGGCGACAAGTGCGCCCTCATTCTCGGCGACAATCTCTTCTACGGTCCCGGACTGGGCACGCACCTTCGCCAGAACCTGGATGTGCAGGGCGCCCTCATCTTCGCCTACGAGGTGAGCGACCCCTCGGCCTACGGCGTCGTGGAATTCGACGACGAGGGCAGAGTCATCTCGATCGAGGAGAAGCCCGCCGCGCCCAAGAGCAACTACGCGGTGCCGGGCATCTACTTCTACGACGAACGCGCCTCGAAGCTGGCGCACGGACTTACGCCGAGCGCGCGTGGTGAACTCGAAATCACCGCGCTCAATAATGCGTACCTCGAGATGGGCGAACTGAGGGTTGAAGTCCTCTCGCGCGCCACCACGTGGCTCGACACCGGTACCCACGAATCGCTCTATGAAGCCGGTGGGCTCATTCGCACGCTTCAGCACCGCAACGGCTTTCGCATAGGCGACGTAGAGCAAATCAGTCGCGATCAAGGATGGACCTAGTAGGCGACCATCTTTCATTCTCGCCTCGTTGAGGTGTCGGTGAACGACGGAGCAGCGCTCGCTGCCCGTTCAGGATATTCGCGTCACCGGTCCTCAGTTGACTCGTCGAGTCGCAGCGCGGACGACTGAGTCGCTTCACCGTGGACGACCAAAGGAACCGGGGTACCGCCGCGGTTCGCGGCGCGAGCGCCAGCAGCCGAAGGATTAGGAGCCGGTGCATGACCCTCTCCAAATTTCCGTTCTTGCTAGTGCCTTTGGAGCCGTTGGAGCTTCGACGCGCAACACGCTGAATCCCGATGCGAATGGGATGCCATGGAGTTCGTGACTCGCCAGCTTCTGCGCTTCAGACCGGCGTTCGCATTCCGTTATCATTCGTGCGAAAGAGGAGTGCCGTGCGGTATTTCAGGCTCAATGGAATCTAGGGTTGGCACTCAATGAGGTCGCCTTGGCGCGGTCGATCGAACGGGTGTCGGCGACACCGCATCGTCTTCAGTGCCTCTCTTCTCTTACTCGTCGCGACATTTGCCTTTCCAGGTGTTCTGATCACCACGCAAAGTGCCGGAGCGGATCAAGCGCGGCCGCTCGTCCAAACTCCTCTTTTCGCAGTCGGACTCGCGCGATGCACTTTCGTCGATCACACGCGCCCCGTGATCAACTACTCCACGACGCCCTTTTCAGTCTTGTCAACAAGTCGCACTCTCGCCACCGAAATACGGTATCCAACCCAGTTGGTCGCGGGCGGGCCAAACCAAATAGTTGGAGCGCCTCCGGTTGAACGCAGCGGCGGCTATCCAATGATCGTCTTCGCCCATGGTTACGACGTGACTCCTGACACGTACGCAGCCCTGTTGGATTCGTGGGCGCGAGCGGGCTTCGTCGTTGTAGCGCCCTTCTTTCCCGACGAGAAATCATCGGAGGTCGCTGCGCAGCACGGTGCAAACACCGAGGGTGACCTGGCGAACGAACCTGGCGATCTCGCCTTTGTGACCAAGGCGGTTCTCCAAGCATCGACGAGCGAGTCAGCAGCTTGCCCCATCGTCGACGGTCTCGTGCAGGCCTCCGAGATCGCGCTCGCAGGGCACTCCGACGGTGCAACAGCAGTTGGAATGCTCGCATACGACCACGGTGATGACCCTCAAGGCATCAACTACGCCAACTTGCGCACTGGAGTCGACTACCGTGCCGTCATCATTCTGTCGGGTGCAGAGAATACCGCCCAATCGTATGCAACCGAGGCCAGTCGACCCGATCTTCTCGTGATCCACAGTCTCACCGATCAGTGCAATCCGATTCGTAACGACGTGAAACTCTACGACGACATTCATCAACCGAACAAGTGGTTCCTCGAGCTACGCACCGCCCATCATCTTCCCCCGTTCGATGGCGCCGACGTGCCCGCCTTCAGGGTGGTGGCTGCAACGTCAATTCGGTTCCTACAGCTGTCGCTTCAAGGCGCGCCGCCTTCGACCAGTCTCCTTGCCTACGGGAATGAGCAACCTTCGATTGCACGGATGTACAGCAATGGACTCGGACCGACACTAAACAACCCGCCGAGATTGGTGCAGAGCTGCGGTCCGAATTGACATTGCTGCCACTACTGGTTGGAGAAGATCTGGCGAAGCGGTTCGTCCATGAGGACCCTGCACCGCCTCGAGATTTCCTCGGACCTTCCGGCTCCGGTAGAGCCACCGACCAACTGGTCGCTGGCAACGAGCTGAGTCACTCCGAGCGAACCTCGCCGAGCGACCCTTCGAACTCCTCCAATAAATCGAAGAATCGATCAGGATCCACAAGGTGCGGGTAGTGGCCGAGGCCTTCCCACTGCTCGACGCGCGCGTCATCGATGAGATCGCACAACCATTGCTCGTAACCCTCACCCGGGTCGGTGCCGTGCAGCGAGAGATAGGGCACCGTGATCGCGCTCGCCAACGAGTCGACCATGGCCTCGAGGTCTTCGGCTTCCGCGTCGAGTACCGCGGCCCAGATGGCGAGCACCACTTCTTGATCGGCGCGGCGCAGCGACGCCAACCGCTCCCACTCCTCATCGTCGAGCTGCCCACGCATCTCCTCGAACACCATCGTCATCACCTGTTGGAACGCGTCGTCGTCGCCGCGTAACATTGATTCGATCGATTGCAGGGTCGCTTGGAAGTCGTCGAGCCGCATGGGCTGATCGATGTTGACGACACCGCAGCACGGGTACATCGCGGCGTACGCGCTCACGACCGTACCGCCAAGGGAGTGGCCTACGAGCAGCGGATTCTCGATTCCCAGCGCTTCGACCACTTCGTGCACGTCAGACGCGAGGGTGATCACGTCGTAGGGTTCCGACGCCTCGGACTCTCCGTGACCGCGCAGATCCACCGCGAGCACGTCGTGGGAGCTGGCGAGTCGCTCCAGAAGGGGGTCCCAGGACCGACGCGATTCCGTGATTCCGTGCACGAGCACGATTGGAGTTCCTTCGCCACCGCGTTCAAATTCAAGCATCTGGACTTTCTAGCACCCGCTGCATGCAGAATCCGGTCGGGCCCCGGCGACCGAGCTACTCGACCTCGCAGATCATCTCGATCTCCACCGCGATATCGAAGGGGAGTTCAGCCACTCCAACGGCCGAGCGGGCGTGGCTGCCGATCTGCTTGCCGAAGATCTCGACGAGCACGTCGGAGCAGCCGTCGATGACTTGGGGGGTCTGATTGAAACCCGGAGCGCAGTTCACCATCCCGAGCACCTTGACTATTCGCGTGACGCGGTCGAGCGAGCCGAGCTCACGTCGAATCGTGTGCACCAGGTTAAGCGCCACCAGTCGCGCCGCATCGCGCGCCTCGGCGACGGTCACGTCGGCTCCGACCTTGCCGATCCTCACCGTCCCGTCGAGGTCGTAAGGACCGTGCCCGGCGAGAAAGAGCAGATTCCCCGACCGTACCGACATCAGATAGTTCGCCACGGGTGTCGAGGCGGCCGGCAGCGTGATCCCTAATTCAATGATTCGTCCTTCGGCACCCATTCGATCGACTCCCGTCGTTGATTCCTCAACAAAGTAGCGGGTGGAATGATCGCCACGACGCACACGACCTGAATTGGACCACTTCCCATTGGCGAGCGCGCAATGTGGGTAGCATCGAAATGAAGTTCGGGTGGAGGTACTCACTCAACGCACGAAAGCGAGAACCGGTTCGATGAGCGAATTCGAGGAGTGGGCCAGCGCCACCTATCGCCAGTCACACATCGACGTCGATCCCGAGGACTACGCCCTCATCGCGTCGATCTACACCGGCATTATCTCCCAACTCAATGCGCTCGACCACATTGATCTCGAGAAGTTCCCCGCGGTCGGGATGGACTTGCGTCACGCGCCCAAGTCATCATGAGTCATCCGCAGGACTGGACCCTCCGCCAACAGGCCGAGGCCCTCCGTCGCGGTGAGCTCAACGCGCGTGAACTCTTGGACGTGACGATTGCGCGAATCATCGAGCGCGACGCGCTCATCAACTCGACGCCGGTCATTTTCGAAGAGAGCAGTCGCGAAGCGCTGCGCCAGGCACCGGCGGGTCCGCTGCACGGGGTGCCGATCACGGTGAAGGACATGTTCTCCCTGCCGTGGCGAGCCGCGCGCAACGGCACCACCATCGACCTCATTCCCGCCGGCGCCTCCGGTCCCTATCGCAACCTTCGCGATTCGGGCGTCGTGGTCGTCGGCATTGCCAATCAGCACGAGCTGGGCCTGGGATCGACGGGAACGCAGTCCGCGTACGGACCAATGAAGAACCCCTGGAGTCCGCAGAATTGCGCCGGGGGATCGTCCGGCGGGAGTGCCGCGGCGGTATCGGCCCGACTCGTTGCGGGAAGCCTCGCCAGCGATAGCGCCGGATCGACCAGGCTGCCCGCCTCCTACTGCGGCGTCGTTGGCCTCAAACTGACCTACGGCGCAGTGCCGTACGACGGCTACTTCGGAGCCGCGACCACCTTCAGCGCGCCCGGCGTGATAACGAGGGACGGCGGGGACGCGAGACTGCTCGCCTCCGCACTTCTGCAACGTCCACTTCCCCAGCAGAGCGGCAGTGGACTGCGCGTGGGCGTTATCCGAGATCCCTTCTGGAGCGACGCCGACGCGCAGGTCGCGGCGGCCGGCGAGCAGGCGCTCCGCTCCGCTGGCTGGCACGTCATCGAGGTGCACCTCGAACATCTGGAACTCGCCGGTGCGGCGTTCCTCAGTCGCCTCATGGCCGAAGCCGGCGTACCGTCGAACGAACTACTGGCCACCTTGAGCCCACCGACGAGGTCGATCGTTCTCGCTGGAATGCTCGCTCCCGCTCGCTTCATCCCGCGAGCCGATCGGGTGCGCGGCGCGATTCGCAACTCACTCGCGAAGGCTCTGCACACGGTGGACTTCCTCTGCTGGCCAACGACGCCGGCCCCCGCGCCAGCGTTAGACGAGTCGTCGGTGAATCTTCCGTCCGGACGCGTACTCACGGACATGGCAAACGTGCGCCACACCCTTCTCTCGAATTTGACCGGCGTACCGGGCATATCCATCCCCATTGGCCTGCACTCATCGAAGTTGCCCATGGGCCTCCAGTTGCTCGCACCATGGGGCGGCGAGGCACGGTTGCTCGATGCGGCGGAGCATCTCGAACGAGCCACCGACCGCGAGTTTGTCGATCTCGTACCGCCGCTCGCTCGCTAGTCGACCGATCATCCATCTGGAAGCACCTCGTTGCACGAAGATGGATCAACGCCACCGCGGTGCCAGGGGCGAAGAAGTGTCAGCCTGCTCGTTCCAGGTAACTGCTCGGTAAGCCGGGCCGTCTCGTCGCCTCGCCTAAAGTGACGATACCTTTCACTACTAGGAGACGTGCATGTCAACCGTTGCTGTTTCGACTCGACCAAGTCCCGTGCTGGCGGACCTGGTTCCCTCCACCCTCATCGCCGACGTCGCACTCGTCACCGGGGCTGCGGTACTCGTTGGCTTGCTCGCCCAGATCTCGATCCACATTCCCCAGACCCCGGTGCCCATCACCGGCCAGACACTCGGCGTCCTGCTCGCCGGTTCGGCGCTCGGGTGGCGTCGAGCCAGTTTGGCGATGAGCCTGTACCTGGTGGCCGGACTCGCGGGCGTTCCGTGGTTTGCCGGCCACGCCAGCGGCTACCCCGCGGCGTCGTTCGGCTACTTGCTCGGATTCGTCGCCACCGGCGCCCTGATGGGCTGGCTCGCGTCGAAGGGGGCGGACCGCAAGGTTCTTCGAACGGTGCTCGCAATGGTGGCCGGCGAAGTGCTCATCTACGCGATTGCCGTTCCGTGGCTCGCGGTAGACCTCCACGTCTCGCTGCTGAAAGCCCTGACCCTCGGCATGACGCCATTCATCGCAGGCGACATCATCAAGGCGGCGCTGTGCGGTGTGGCCCTGCCTTCGGCGTGGCGCCTCGTCGATCACACTTCGAAACGGTAACCGCCTCGAAGTGTGCAAACGCCAGCCTCGAGGCTGGCGTTTGCACATCAGGCCGGATAGCCCAGACGATTCGCCTCCGCTCCGTGGATGAGGCGTTTGTGGATGCCGAGCACTTTGCGGTTCAGCGTCGCGTACTTGTCGGCGACACCAACGGCATGGCCGAGCACTTCGTCCTCGCTCGCCACCGCTTCGACGATGCCGTGGGCGCGGGCGTCCTGTCCCGAGAAGCGGTGCGCGGTGGTAGCTGCGATGATTGCCGTCGACCGAGGAAGCCGATTCTCGAGGATCGACCACAGCCGCTCGTTCAGAGGAAGCCCGATCTCGACCTCGTTCATGCACCAGTAGCCTCGATCGGCGCGCATGACCCGGTAGTCAAAGGCGCACGAGATGAGGGCGCCTCCGGCGAAAGTGTGGCCGTTCAAGGCCGCCACCGTGTAGGCCGGAAAGACGAGCAGGCGACCAATTAGCCGGTTGAGCTCGTCGATGGTCGAGCCGTGTTCGGAGGGATTGGCGGCGAATCGCTCGAGATCGAGACCATTGCAGAAGAACTTTCCGTGACCGGTGAGCACGATCGCCAGGGGACCGTCCAACGTCTCGAGCTCGTCGACTATCTCGTGAAGACGCTGGAGCGAGTCGAGGTTGATTCGATTCTCCCCCTCGTTCCACGTAATGACCGCTACCGGACCCTCTTGCGTGACAGATATATCCATACAAGGAGCATACGACGGGCCCGAAACCGCCCGAGTAAGTTAGCCACTGTGAGCGATAGCAGCCAGCCAACACCCGAACCCGACGTCTCGGCGGAGAACCCGGTTTCCGAACATTGGGTCTGGGTCGGACCCCATCGTCCGCCGTGCCCGCGCGTGCTGTTCGAGCACATGACCGCCAACTGGGATGTGGCGGCGGCGAGCTCGGACGTGCATCCCGCCAACTCCTTCAGCGCCGCACGGCGAAAGAAGCTCGGCGAACACTTCACCGGAAAGACGCTGGTGATCCCGACGGGAACGCCCAAGGTGCGCGCGAACGACACCGACTACCGATTCCGCGCCGGGACTGACTTCTTCTACCTCACCGGCTGCTCCGAGCCCGACGCCGTGCTGGTGATCGCCCCGAGCGCCGCCGGACCGCGCTCAACGCTCTACGTGCCGCATCGCCGCGACCACCACACCCACGAATTCTTCACCGACGCCCGCTACGGTGAGCTCTGGGTCGGACCGCGCCGGGGCGTAGGCGAGGCCGCCTCGTTCTACGAGATTGAATCCGCGCCGCTCGAGTACCTGGAAAAGGATCTGGCGTCGCTCGGCGCCACCCAGGTGTTGACGCTACGCGGCTTTGACGCGACCATCGATTCGCTGGTCGAGGCGAATGTCGCCGACGAGCAGATAGCCATTACCCTCAGCGAGCACCGCCTGGTGAAGGACGACTTCGAGATCGCCCAACTGCAGATGGCCATCGAGTACACGGTGAGGGGCTTCGAGGACGTGGTTCGCGCGCTGCCCGTCGCCGAGGGGCGTGGCGAGCGGGTGATCGAGGGCGTCTTCAACCTTCGCGCACGCGTCGAGGGCAACGACGTGGGCTACGACACCATCGCCGCCAGCGGATCACACGCCACCATCCTGCACTGGACCAGAAACGACGGAGCGGTTCGACGCGGTGACATGCTGCTGCTCGACGCCGGCGTCGAATGCCAGAATCTCTACACCGCCGACGTCACGCGCACGATGCCCGTGAGCGGCACGTTCTCGCCCGCCCAGCGGCGCATCTACGAGCTGGTGTTGCGCGCCCAAGAAGCCGGCATCGGCGCGGTGAAGCCGGGCGTGCCATTCATGGCGGCGAACGACGCGGCGATGAGAGTCCTGGCGGAGGGGCTGCACGAACTGGGGATCTTGAAAGAGGACCCCGAGACGGCCCTTCGCCGCGACCGCCAACTGCACCGCCGCTACACCCTGCACGGCGTGAGCCACATGCTCGGCATCGACGTGCACGACTGCGCGAACGCCCGCAACGAGCAGTATCTGGGCGACCTCTTCGAGGGCTACGTCCTCACCGTCGAGCCCGGCCTCTACTTCCAGGCGAACGACCTCACCGTCCCCGAGGAGTACCGGGGGATCGGCGTGCGCATCGAGGACGACGTCCTCGTCACGAAAACGGGGGCGAAGAACCTCTCCGCGGCCCTTCCGCGCAGTCCCGATGGCGTCGAGGCGTGGATGGCCGAGCTCTGGTCGCGCGGACCGGTCGACCTCGGCCTCTAAAGAGCTAGCACACCCTCATCGGAATGCGGCGGGGCCCGCGGACCTGGCCCTGCGCCCACGTGACGTCATTCGACTCGTCGATCTCAAACGTCGGATAGCGCTTGATGAACTCCTCGAGCGCCACTCGAAGTTCGAGTCGAGCCAGGTTCGAGCCCGCACAGCGGTGAATGCCGAGGCCGAAGGCGGCGTGCCGATTGACCGCGCGGTCGATGATGAACTTGTCGGCGTCCTTGAAGGCCGCCGGATCGCGGTTGGCCGCGGGAAAGCCGAGGAGTATCCAATCGTCCTTCTTCATGGGACAGCCGGCGTAGTCCATGTCCTCCTTGACCAGGCGAGCCATCGTGACCGGCGCGTAGAAGCGCAGGAACTCCTCGACCGCGAGCGCCATGAGGTCGGGCTCGTTCACCAGACGCGCGAGGTCATCGGGATGGGTCGCCAGGTGCCACAGCGACGATCCAATGGCGGACCACGTGGTGTCGATGCCCGCGATAAGGATCAGGACCATCGAGCCGCGCACGTGCTCGGGCGCCAGTTTCTGGCCGTTCACGTCAACGTTCAATAAGTAACTCGTGAGGTCGTCACGCGGGTTCGCGATATGGTCCTCGATCTGCTCGGTGAAGTACTCGGCCATTGGCAGCAGCATCGGCCCGCGCACCTCGGGGTCGAGGTCAATGAGGTCGAGCACGATGTGCACGAAATCGCGGAATCGATCACCGTCCTCGGGAGGAAAGCCCAGCATGTGCGAGATGACACCGGGCGGGATGAACTGGGCGTACTCGACGCCCGCGTCGATCAGTTCGCGACCCTCGAGGTTGTCCAAGTGCTCGCGGCAGAGGGCTCGAATCTGAGGTTCGAGGGCGTGCACGGGGCCCGGCGCGAACGCCGGTAGAAGGAGCCGGCGGGCCACCTGGTGGAACGGCGGATCCGACGTGATGGGCGGTGCCGCGCCCATCGGTGCGGGTGGGGCGTTCTCGGGAAACTTGTTCTTTGAGACGACAACCTGGCGGCTGGTGAAGTGCTCGGTGTCGTTCGCGATCGCCGACACGACCTCGTGGGTCGTGGGAAACCACCCGCCGCCGTAGCGCTCGGTGTGGGCGACGGGGCAGCGTGCGCGAAGGTCCTCCCAGATCGGATACGGATTGCTGACCCACTGCGGATCGGTGTGATCCCAGTCGGTCGCGAAATCGACCACCGGCTCCTTGTCAGTCATCTGCTCCCCCTGGCTTATGACCGCTGAACATCAGCGTGACGGCTTACTTGAGAATACGAAACGGCAGGTTACGCGCTCCGCGAACCTGGCCCTGCGCCCACGTCACCGCGTCAGCGTCAACCAGCTCGAAGCGCGGATAGCGCTTGATGAACTCCTCGAGCGCCACTCGAAGCTCAAGGCGGGCGAGGTTCGAGCCCGCACAGCGGTGGATGCCGAGGCCGAAGGCGACGTGGCGATTCTCCGCGCGGTCGATGATGAACTTGTCGGCGTCGACGAAGACATCCGGGTCGCGGTTGGCCGCGGGAAATCCGAGCAGTATCCAGTCGTCCTGTTTCATGGGACACCCGAGGTAGTCCATGTCGTGCTTGACGAGGCGAGCCATCGTGACCGGGGCGTAGAAGCGCAGGAACTCCTCGATCGCCACGGGCATCAACTCGGGCTCGTTCACCAGCCGCGCGAGGTCGTCGGGATGCGTCGAGAGGTGCCACAGCGACGACGCAATCGCGGACCACGACGTGTCGATTCCCGCCACCAGCGTCAAGATCATGGTGCCAAAGACGTGTTCGAGGGCCAACTTCTGGCCCCCGATCTCGGCGTCCAGCAGATAACTCGTCAGATCGTTGGCCGGGTTGGCCTGGTGATCCTCGATCTGCCTGATGAAGTACTCCTCGATCGGGGCGAACGCCTCGATCCGCTCCTCTTCGGGCAGGTCAACCGCCTCAAGCACCACGTGGACGAACTCACGGAACAGGTCCTCGTCGGCCTCGGGAAAGCCGAGCATCTGTCGAATCACCGCCACCGGGATGAACTGCGTGAACTCCGAGCCGGCATTGATCTCCTCGCGGTTCCCGAGCGCATCGAGAAGTCGCACGCAAAGCGCACGGACCTGGGGTTCGAGTGCGTGTACCGGACCAGGCGCCAACGCCGGCAGGACGAGGCGCCGGGCAATCTGGTGGAACGGCGGGTCCGACGTGATGGGCGGCGCGAGACCAATGGGGGCCGGCGGATCCTCCTCGGTGGGACGACCGTTGCCGATGACCACGGATCGACTGGTGAAGTTCTCGGTGTCCTTGGCAATGGCGGAGACGCCCGCGTGCGTGACGGGGAACCACCCACCGCCGTAGCGATCCGTGTGCGCCACCGGACAGCGCTCGCGCAGGTCCTCCCAAATGGGGTACGGATCGGCCACCCACTGGGGATCGGTGTGATCCCAGTCGGTAGCGAAGTCTTCTACTGGGGGCTTGATGGTCATGCCTATTCCTCGATGAAGATGGCGTGTTCGGGGCAGTTCAATTGAGCGAGACGCGCGCTTTCCATGGTCTCGCTGTTGAGCACTCCGTCGCCGATGACGACGCCGTTGCCTAGATCATCAAAGTCAAAGATATTTGGCGCTATCGAAAAACACCGCCCCTGACCCTGACAGATATCTGCGTCAATAGTAACTTTCACGACCCCTCCTCCGTGTTGTTATGGAGACCCTACTACCGAGTAACTAGTTAGGACATGAGGGTATGGGGTTGCCAACCGGTGCTAGTGGCGAAGTGGGTTCCCACCAGCCGGGCGGTCTCGTCCGCCATGGCAAGCTGACCAACCGAGAGGGCGAAGTCGTGCCAGAAATCGGGAAACTCGCGCACTCGTATCTGTTCGAGTCCCAGGGCGCCGAGGCGCCGGGCGTCGGGAGCCAGTATGTCATCGCTGCCCCCGATCACCAACGTGGGTGGCATGTGCTCCCACGGGCCCAGCAGCGGCGACACCTCGCGGTTCGCCAGATCGTCGCCGGCGTAGGCCTCGGCACACGCCGCTAACCACTCGGGTGAAAGCAGCGGGTCTCGCGCCACCAGATCTGCGTCGTGGCTGCGATCGACGCTGAGATCCAGCCACGGCGACAGCAGGACGAGCGCCCGCACCCCGTGGTCGTTGCGCTGCAGTGCACTCGCGAGGGCGCCCGCGCCGGCGGAGTCGCCGAAGGCAACAACGGTGCGACCCGCCAAGCTTCGAAGCACCGCTTCCACGTCATCCACGGCCGCCGGCGCGCGATGCTCGGGGGCCAGCCGGTAGTTGACGCCCAGCACCGGCGCCTCGAGCGACGCGGCGAGATACGAGCACAGCGCGTAGCCCATCGACGCCGATCCCACGCAATAGCCGCCGCCGTGCACGTAGACAATGGCGCGGCTCTTCTGGTAGTTCGTCGGCGTCATCCGCTCGCACGCGACGCCGCCAATCGTCACGTTCTCGACGTCGACGTTGAACAGTGGCCGGGTGGCGATGGTCGCGGCGCGAAGACGCCTGCGCTGCTTCGTCCATGGAACGTCGGGGCGAAAGACGAGTCGACGAACCGCTCGAAGTCCCAAGCGCTGCACGTGAGGAGGAGTTCGAACGCTCATCCGCGCTACAGCGTCTCGATCTCTTCGCGACTGATGCCCAGGAAATACAGCACCGCGTCCAGGTACGGCACCGACAGGGCGGCGTCGGCGTGCTCTCGCACGACGGGCTTCGCGTTGAAGGCGATCCCGAGCCCGGCGACCGAAATCATGTCGATGTCGTTGGCCCCGTCACCCACCGCCACGGTCTGCTCGAGAGGAACGCCGACTTCACTCGCGAAGCGCTCGAGCGCCCGGGCCTTTGCCGCGCGGTCGACAATCGGCGCGGCCAGCCGACCGGTTAACTTGCCGTCCTTGATCTCGAGCCGGTTCGCTTCGAGGTAGTCAACGTGAAGCTCGGCGAGCAGGGGCGCGAGCACCTCGACGAATCCACCCGACACCACCGCTGGCACGTAACCCAGGCGGTGCAGCGTGTGCAGCAGCGTACGAGCGCCGGGCGTGAGCTTCAGTTTGGCCCGGACGTCATCGATCACGGACTCGGGAAGTCCCGCCAACAACGCGACGCGACGGCGAAGCGACTCGGCGAAGTCGATCTCGCCGGCCATGGCGGCTTCGGTGATCTTGGAGACCTCCCGCGCGCACCCGCCAGCGTCGGCGAGCAGATCAATCACCTCGTGCTGGAGCAGGGTGGAGTCCGCATCCATGACGACCAAGTGTTTTGCCCGACGGTGAAGACCGGCGCGCTGCACCGCCAGGTCCAGACCCGCGTCCTTCGCAACGGACGCCAACGCCTCACGCAGACCGGTCTTCTCCGGGCCACGAACGACCAGTTCGTAGCAGTCAACGGGGTAGCTCGCCAGGTGAACAATCCGCTCGCAGGTTGAATCGCTGCGCGCGATAGCGCCAAAGATCTGCTCGAGTTGGTCGGCGCTGATCGACGGGGCGAGCAGGGTCACGAGCAGCCTTCCACCGTGGACAACGTCACTCGGCGTCACTAACTCCACGGTCGCGCTGATTCCTTCGCCGACGATGTTGCGCTCGTGAAGCGCCTCTTCAATCTCTCGCACCCGCACCGAGCTGTCGACGACGATCTCGGCGCAGAGCACCAACGTCCCGCGAATGGTGATCTGGGCCACGTCAATCACGTGGGCGTTGCTGACGCTGAGCGACGAAAGGGCGGCGAATAGTTCAGCGCCGACGCCGACCCGGTCCGGTCCGCTGACGGTGACGAGATAGGTCGACTTGGTCATGCAAAGAGCGTAGAGGGTGCGACGACCCCTCCTACCTCAATCGTCTTCGTTCGAACGAAGCTCGCGAACTTCGATGACGTGCACATCCGTACGCGCGTCAAAGGTCCAGAGCGTGGGCAGGGCGGCGGCGACAACCCCCACCGAACCCGTGCAAGCGAGACCACCGAAGGTGAGCGAAAATCGCAGCGTGGTCCACGCCGCCATCACACCGGCGCGGAACTGGCCCGCCGTGGGTCCCAAGGAGTAGGAGATCATCTCGATGCCCGCCATGCGTCCACGCATCTCGGGCGGTATTGACTCGTTCCACATGGTCGTACGAAATATTCCGCTGATCGCATCGGCGCCGCCGCCAATCGCGAGACCGAGCAGCACCAGCCACATCGACGCGGAGTACCCGAAGAGAGCAATGCCGAGGCCCCACAGCGCCGCGGCGAAGATCACCGCCCGCCCGTATCTATGGACTTTTCGAGTCCACGCGGACGTCAAGGTCGCGAGCAGCGCGCCGGCGGGCAGACCGCACAGCAGGAGTGCGAGCGCGTACGTCTCGTGGAACCGCTCGGCGACGAAGGGCAGCATCACGACCGGGAAGGCCAGAATCATTGCCAAGAGGTCAATCACGTACGTGCCAACGATGTCGGGGCGCGAAAGCGCGTAACGGAGCCCCGAGGTCATCGCCGCTATGTCGCCCCCGTCGAACGACGGACTCGCCACCGTGGCACGTAGCGAGAACAGCAGGAGCAGCGAGCACGCGAAGGTGACCAGATTTGCCGCGTACACCGACGCCGGACCAACCGCCACCGCGACCAATCCCCCCAATGCCGGACCAATGATCGAGGCGGTGGTGTAGCGAATGTTGGCGAGCGTCGACGCGGCCCGCTGTAGTTCGTGGGGCACGAACATCTGATTGAGCGCCTCGATGCTCGGGCGCTGCAGGCTCGACGCTCCCGCGGCCACCACGGCGTCGGCGTAGAGGACCCAGACCTGGGGGTGCTTCAGCAGCGCGTTGATGAGCAGAACCGCGGTCGACGCCATCAGCAACTGCTCCATCGAGATAATGAGCCGACGTCGATTCAAACGGTCGGCGAGCACACCGCCGTAGAGTCCGAACACCACCAGCGGGACGAGTTCGACGAGACCGAGCGCACCAACCTCCAAAGGCGAGTGCGTCAGATTCTTCAGTTGAAACGGGACAGTGATATAGGTCGCTTGGCTGCCGAGCGCGGTGACGAATCCCGCGATGTAGAGGCGACGGTACTGCTTGGAGACGCGAAGTGGCGTGAGATCAACGCCGAGTCGTGGTGCACTCACGCCTGAGCCGCTCCGGGTTGCCATCCGTTCGCGGGGTCGTAGTGTCGAAGGATCTTCGCCGGTACTCCACCGAGCACCACGTGATCGGGAAACGTACCCCTGACGACTGCTCCCGCGGCGACGACCGTGTTTCGACCCAGCACCGTGCCGGGCAGTATCACCACGTTGGCGCCGAGCCAACTACCCGATCCGATCCGCACCGCCGCTTCTTGAGGGTCCTGCCAGCCCACCGGTGCGTCGGGGTCTTCGTAGGAGTGGTTCTGGTCGGTGATGTACACGTAGGGACCCGTTTGAATCTCGTCGCCGAGCTCGATTGACCAGTGACCGATGATGTGGGACCCCCGGCCAATGATGCACTTGCGACCAATCGTCACGGTCGGGCACGCCAGCATCTCCTGATCGCCGCTCATCCCCGCGGTGAGACAGACGTTGGGTCCGACGAGTGTCTCGTCGCCAATGGAGAGATAGCGCTCGTTGTAGACAACACCCTGGGGCGCCATAAGGGCCGCGCGGTCCCCAAAGTAGTGGAACCTCTTCGCGTAGGGATCGTTCGGGCCGACCGTGGCAACTTCGTTTATGTAGCGGCGCGTTCGTCGAATCCAGGCACCCAACAACTGACGGCAACGAATGCGCAGACTCACTCGAGCCACGCTACCCTCAACTGATCGCGGGACATCAACCGCGATACGTCGGCGTCGGTAACTCCACGCCCTCGGGACCAGCGAGCGACATCCGAGACACCGCGCATCACTTCTCTCGTAGAGCGCCGCGCCGCTTCAACTTCAAGGGCCGCCAACTACCCGTCTCTGCAAACTCCGTCCGTCGCCTCACGGCGCCCGGCCAGCTCGCCAGAGCTCCCCTAGTCGAGCGAGATTGGTGTGTCGATGTCAATATTGGTTTCGTCGAGCGCGCCGACCACATCGGGCGCGAGCGCGTTCGCCAAGTGTTCGCGGACGCGACCGTCAATCTCGGCCATGGTCTGAGGGTTCTCGCGCAAGAAGTTCTTCACGTTCTCGCGACCCTGGCCCATCTGCTCGCCCTCGTAGGTGAACCACGCGCCGGCCTTCTTCACGAAGCCCAACTCGACGGCGACGTCAAGCACCGAACCTTCGCGACTGATGCCCTGGCCGTACATGATGTCGAACTCCGCCTGCTTGAACGGAGCGGCGCACTTGTTCTTGACGACCTTCACACGGGTGCGGTTCCCGACGACCTCGGTGCCGTCCTTGATCGACTCGATGCGTCGGATGTCGAGGCGGATCGACGCGTAGAACTTCAGGGCTCGCCCACCGGGCGTCACCTCGGGCGACCCGTACATGACGCCGATCTTCTCGCGCAGCTGGTTGATGAATATCGCGACGGTGTTGGACTTCGAAAGTCCGCCCGTCAACTTGCGAAGGGCCTGGCTCATCAGACGCGCCTGGAGACCAACGTGACTGTCGCCCATGTCGCCCTCGATCTCCGCGCGTGGCGTGAGAGCGGCCACCGAGTCGATGACAATCACGTCCAGCGCGCCGGAGCGGATCAACATGTCGCAGATTTCGAGCGCCTGCTCACCGGTATCGGGTTGGCTGATAAGCAGGTCGTCCACGTTGACGCCGATGGCGCGGGCGTACACCGGGTCCATGGCGTGCTCGGCATCGATATAGGCACAGACACCACCGTTACGCTGCGCTTCAGCGACCACGTGCATGGCGAGCGTCGACTTGCCCGATGACTCGGGACCGTACAGCTCGACGATGCGGCCTCGTGGAAGACCACCGATTCCTAGAGCCATGTCGAGGGCGAGCGCACCGGTGGGAATTGATTCGATATTCATGTGCATGTTCTCACCCATACGCATGATCGATCCCTTACCGAACTGCTTCTCGATCTGCCCGAGGGCAGCTTCGAGGGCCTTTGCGCGATCGTCGGTTGCCATTGCATTCTCCTTGTTCTTTGTCATCGAGGGCACGTTATGTGTCTCCTGTGACATCGGTCGGTCTCCACCTGGCACTTAGGTTATACGAACAACTGTTCGTAATGTGGAGTTTCTGGCCTTCTTCCAATAATTAGTCCCAAATAGGTAAAATTGTGGGACTGTCGCGGAGAACTTGGCGTCAGTCCACCAGAGCCTGGTACACCAGCCGTTGTAGTTCCCGGCGAATCGGATAGGTACTGCTCGGAAGCAACTGCGTGAAGAAGCCAACGGTCAGGTCCTCGACGGGGTCGACCCAGAAGGCCGTCGACGCCGCGCCACCCCACGCGAAACTCCCTTCAGAGGTGAGACTCTTGTTCGCTACGCGGTTCGTCACGACCGAGAAGCCGAGCCCGAAGCCAATTCCGGCGAAGTCCGTCTCGGCGAACAAGCCAGTCGCGAACGCCTCGAGGTCAAGATTTCCCGGCAGGTGATTCTGCGTCATCAGTTCGAGCGTGCGGCTCGACACCAAACGAACACCATCCAGCTCTCCTGCGCCGAGCAACATCTTCATGAATCGGTTGTAGTCGTGCGCGGTGGAGAGGAGACCTCCTCCGCCGCTGAGCAGTTGCGGTGGGTGCATCGCACTCTCCGCCCAGGCTTCGTTCGCAACGGCACTGCCTTTATGTGGCATGTACAGCATGGAGAGACGATCACGATCCCCTTCGCCACACTGCCAGTCGGTCTCGTTCATTCCCAACGGGGCGAGGATCCGTTCGCGAAAGAACACGTCGAGGGACTGTCCGCTCCAAATCTCGACGAGTCGACCGAGTACATCGGTGGCCACCGAGTAGTTCCAGGCGCTTCCGGGCTGAAAGACCAATGGGCTCGTGCACGCGTCGTGGACCAGCTGCTCCAGGTCAGCGCCCTTCGCGTATCCCCATTCGTAACCCTTGGCTCGATAGATCGCGTCCACCGGGTGCGTGTTCTGAAAGCCGTAGGTCAGTCCGCTCGTGTGCGACAACAGGTGGTGGATTCGAACCGGTTCGGTGGCGGGCACCGTCGTTGGGGCCGCCGGAGGACCCGAAAGGTACACGCGCGGGTTTTGCAGTTCTTCAATCCACTTTCCGGCGTCATCAGTCAGATCGAAGAGTCCCTCCTCGTAGAGCATCATCACGGCGATCGACGTAATCGGCTTGGTCATTGAATACATGCGCCAGATGGTGTCGTCGGTTACTTCGAGCCCCTTCTCGCGGTTGCGATGTCCCGCCTTGCCGGTCCAGACCAGTTCTCCGCCTCGCGATACCGTCGCGAGCCACCCCGCCAAACGCCGATCCGCGATGTAAGCGTCGAAGTGGGTCTGGATTCTCTCCAGGCGCGTGGGATCAAGGCCCATCTCCCACGCATCAACTCGAATTTCTAGCGACGACATATCCACCTCCGGTTGCCCTGAGTCGAGACTACGTGAGAAGCGAGCGGGCTAACTCAGTCTGTCGAGGGCCCGACGAAGAGCGTCGAGGGCGCTGATGGCGCTATAGCTTCTAATCCTCGGGCGGTCTCCCGGCAGGCGCAGGGCCACCTCTTCAACGTCATCACCAATGGCGATCCCCACGAAG